>Ga0163163_10000019_pt1 | contig 199037 bp, 171 predicted proteins | sample S65metaG_FD_119766 | JGI IMG/M metagenome (GOLD analysis project Ga0163163, IMG submission 119766) | Switchgrass rhizosphere microbial communities from Kellogg Biological Station, Michigan, USA - S6-5 metaG | ecosystem: Host-associated > Plants > Roots > Rhizosphere > Soil | place: USA...
CCTGCGTCCGGGGTCCACAGTGCTACGCGTCGTCCGCGGTCCAAGGTCCGTCCACGGTCCTCCGTCCACGGTCGCGCACGATGCGCTCGGACCGACCACGGACAGGTCCGGGGACGAGGGCGTCGTCCTAAGTCCAGTGTCCGCGGTCCACGGTGCTACGCGTCGTCCGCGGTCCAAGGTCCGTCCACGGTCCTCCGTCCACGGTCGCGCACAGCGTGCTCGGACCGACCACGGACAGGTCCGGGGACGAAGGCGCCGTCCTAAGTCCAGTGTCCGCGGTCCACAGTGCTACGCGTCGTCCGCGGTCCAAGGTCCGTCCACGGTCCTCCGTCCACGGTCGCACACGGCGTGCTCGGACCAACCACCGACAGTGGACCTTGGACGCACTCCGGACCTCGAACTCCGGACCGAGGACGACGCGTAGGACCGTGGACCCCGGACTCTCTGGACCGCGGACTCCGGACCTAGGACGACGCGAGTCCCCGTCCTGCGTCCTTATCGAGAACGACGACGACATTCGGATGCAGCTGCAAGAGCGACGCCGGCACGCGTGTCGTCACGGGTCCGGTGAGCGCGCGGCGCACGATCGCCGCCTTGGCGCGGCCCGTCGCGAGGAGCACAACTCCGCGCGCGCTGAGGATCGTGCCGATGCCCATCGACAGCGCGCGGCGAGGCACGCGTCGCACGTCGCCGTCGAACCACCACGCGTTTGCACGGCGCGTCGCTGGACGTAGCGTCGAAAGGTGCGTCCGCGGCGTAAGGGTGGGCGCCGGCTCGTTGAAGCCCAGGTGTCCGTTGCCGCCGACTCCCAGCAGCACCAAGTCGAGGCCGCCAACGGCCGCGAGCCGTCGCTCGTAGCGCAGCGCTTCCCGGCGCATGTCGCGCGCCGCGCCATTCAGGAACTCGATCCGCTCGGGCGCGAGGTTGACCTCGTCAAACAGATGGCGCCGCATGAAGGCGTGGTAGCTGCGCGGGTCGCGCGGACTCAGACCGGCGAATTCATCGAGATTGAAGGTCGTCGCGCGGCTGAAGTCAGCGCGGCCCAGCCGGTGCAGCCGCACGAGCTCGCGGTAGAGCGGAATCGGGGTGCGGCCGGTCGGCAGACCCAGCACGAGCGTGGGCGACGCTCGAAGCGTGCGCGCGAGGAAGTTCGCCAGCCCGAGCGATGCGGCCTCGGCAGACGAGTGGATGACCACGCGCAGCATCTACTCGCCATCCATGTAGGCCGGCACCACGGCGTCACCCGCGGCAAGCGCGATCGCGAGATACACCGCGCCGCGCGCCGGCTCGACGGTCAGCGGTCGCGCCGAAGCCTCCGGCAACGCCGTCTTCAGCCGCGCGACGAGGCCTGACGAGAGGCGTGGCACCGCGCGGAACATGCCGCCGGACAGAATCACCGGACATGCGGCGAGACGGAGGCGCGAAGCGACCGACGTGGCGGCGGCGGCGAGCTCGGCCGCGCCCGTGTCGACGATCTGCAGTGCGACCGCATCTCCGTCGTCGGCCGCGCCCTGCACGAGCGCGCCGAGCGCTGCAATCGCCGACGGCCGCGCGCCGCCGTAGTAAATCTGGTGCACGAGATCCTGCGCGCGGGCGACGCCGTAGTGTTCGAGCACGCGCGCGGTGAGCGACGTGGCTTGCCCTCGCCCATCCGAGGCACGGACGACGGCCTGGAGCGCCTGTCGGCCGAGCCAGTACCCGCTGCCCTCGTCACCGAGCAGGTGACCCCAGCCGCCAGCGCGGGCGGCGTGGCCCTGGCTGTCGCGTCCATACGCAATCGACCCTGTGCCCGCGACGATGACGACGCCCGCCTGGCCTGGCGCACCGGCTTCGAGGGCAATGAGCGCATCGTTGACGACAAGGAGATCCGCCTTTTGTCCGATGCGCGTGAGGATCGCACGGATGGCCGCGACGTCTTCCGGGCGATCAACGCCGGCCATGCCACAGCAAATCGCGCTCGGCCGGATGGACCGATCGCCGCCGATCGCGTCGGCCATCACCGCGTGCAGCGCCTTCTCGACCTCGAGCTCGCCGTTGGCCTGGAGGTTCGCCCCCGGGCCGCGCGCTTCCGCGATGACGTGCGCGCGCTCGTCCGCGAGCTGGCAGACCGTCTTGGTGCCGCCCGCGTCGATGCCGATGACGAACATGGGCCAGAGCGTATCGCATTTCCAATTGACACCTCCGCGTCATGCTGCGTACGCTGAGCAGATCTCATGTTGACTGCACGTCGGATCGTCCTCACGCCCGCGGTTTTGCTCGCCGGGATCCTCGTCGCTCAGCCATTGGCGATCGGCGCGACTGCGCCGCGCGAGGAGACGCGAGCGTTGTGGGTGGAGCGCACGGCCCTGCTCTCGCCCAACGCCATCACCGCGATGGTCAACGCGGCGAAAGGCGGCGGCTTCAACACGATCCTCGTGCAGGTGCGTGCGCTCGGCGAGGCGTTTTACGACAGCGCGATCGATCCGCGCGCGACCAGCCTGGACGCGCAGCCGGCATCGTTCGATCCGCTGGCCACGGCGATCGAGGTCGGCCATCGCGCGGGCCTGCGTGTGCACGCCTGGATCAACGTCAACTTCGTCGCGAGCGCGGCCACCCTGCCCCGCTCGCGCACCCACGTCGTGTTCCGCCATCCCGAGTGGCTCATGGTGCCGAACGCGCTCGCCTCCGCGATCCGCAACGTCGATCCGCAATCGCCTGAGTACGTCGCGGCGCTCGCGCGCTGGACGCGCGGCCTGTCGGCGAGCGTCGAGGGGCTGTATCTCTCGCCGGCAACGGAAGGCGCGCAGGACTACACGACGCGCGTGGTCACCGAGATTGCGACGAAATACTCCGTCGACGGCGTTCATCTCGACTACCTGCGATTTCCGACGGAGGCCTTCGACTACAGCCGCGCCACGCTCGCGGCGTTTCGCGCGCAGCACGCGGCCGCCCTGCCGGCCGCCGACAGGCAACGCCTCGACGCGCGCGCGATCAACGAGCCGGCCGTCTGGACGGCGTTCTTGCCGGAAGGCTGGACGACGTACCGCCGCGAACGGCTGACGGCGCTCGCGACACGGCTCGTCGCGAGCATTCGCACGGCGCGTCCGCAGGCGATCGTGTCCGTCGCCGTCGGCAAGAGTGCCGACGAAGCGGTGGCATATCGTTTCCAGGATTGGCGCAGCTGGGGCGCCGCCGAGACGTTCGACGCACTGTGCCCGATGATCTACACGGAGGACGCGCAGGAGTTCGCCGACCTGCTGGCAAAGGCGCGCCCTGCCGCCGGGCCCACGCCGCTGTGGGTTGGCGTCGGGGCGTACAAGCTGCCGGTCGCCGGCACGGCCGATCGACTGCGGGCCGTCCGTCGTGCCGGCGCGGCCGGCTTCGTGCTGTTCTCCTACGACAACCTCACGAACGCTCCCGGACGGACGTCGGACTACTTCACGGCGCTCCGCCCGTTCCTGATCGAACCGCCGGCCGGCGAAGGTCTATTGCGCTAGCCGATGGCCGGCGACGCGCCGCTCCCCGCCGATGCCGCGCGCATGAGCGCGGCGCGCGTCGTCATCACCTCCGGTCTCGACGCCCGCGCGTATCCAGCGGCCGTCATCGAAGTCGGACGTGCGCACGGGCCGATCTGGCGTGAAGCCTTCGGCCGCCTGAGCTACGATGCGGGCGCGCGGCCCACGAAGCTGGGCACGATCTTCGATCTCGCGTCGCTCACCAAGGTCATCGCCACGACCACGCTCATGATGCGGGCGGTCCGCGAGAGCCGGCTGTCGCTCGAGACGCGGGTCGCCGATCGACTGCCCTCCTGGCGCGGAGCGGATCGCGCGGACGTGACCATTCGCCAACTGCTCGATCATTCCTCGGGACTGCCCGCGCACGCGCGGCTCTGGGAGCACGCGCGCGGCCGCGCGGAGTTCGAGCCGGCCATCGCTCAGCTGCCGCTCGAGCGCACGCCGGGCACGGCGTCCGTCTACTCGGACGTCGGATTCATGCTGCTGGGGTTCCTGCTGGAGGATGGCGGCCGGGCGCCCCTCGACCAGCAGTTCGCGACGATCGCGTCCACGATGAACGGCGAGGTGCGCTACTTGCCGCCGCCCGAATGGAGGGAGTGGACCGCGCCCACCGAAGCGGACGCGTGGAGGGGCCGCGTGCTCCAGGGCGAAGTGCATGACGAGAACGCGGCGGCACTCGGCGGCGTCGCCGGACACGCGGGACTCTTCGGCACGGCCGGCGCCGTCGGTACGTTCGCGCGCCTCGTGCTGGCGACGCTCACGCGCACGACCGTGCTTGGCACGCCGGACGAGCTGCGCGAGTTCATTACGCAAAGTCACGTAACCGGCAGCTCGCGCGCACTCGGCTGGGACACGATGCGGCCGACGTCCTCGTGCGGCACGCGCATGTCGCCGCGCGCAATCGGCCATACCGGCTTCACCGGCACGTCACTCTGGATTGACCCGGAACAGGACGTCTACGTCGTGTGGCTCACCAATCGCGTGCACCCCACACGCGCGAACGAATCGTTAGTTGCGCTGCGCGCGAAGCTGCACGACGCGGTGATGAGCGCGTTGTAGATCGTGTAGATCAAGTTCGAAGTTCAAAGTTGGAAGTTCGAAGTTTCAGACGACACGCAGCCGGTCCGAACTTCGAACTTCATACTTCGAACTCCATACTTCCAACTTCAAACTTGATTAACCCCCGCCCCCTCGTCCACGTCCGATCCCGCCGGGAGGGGGTGGCGGCGGCAACTCTCCGCCCCGGCCGCGTCCGTCGCCCGGGCCGCCGGTACGCGTGGGCGCGCCAGGTCCGCCGCGGCCATCGCCGCGACCACCAGGCTGGCCGGGCTGACCAGGCTGACCCGGACGGCCGCCGGGCTGACCCTGACCGCACTGCGGCGTCTGCCCCATGTTGCGCAGCGCGTTCTGATACATGAACTGCCAGCCCGAGTACGTCTGCTGGCCGTTGTAGATCATGATCGACGTGCCGCTGCTCTTGCTCACGACGCCCGCGATGCCGCTCCCGGGACTGATCGATTGATTGCTCTGGCTGCTGTTCTGCCCCGGAAACGCACCTGAGGGCAAACCGGTCGTCGGCTGTCCAGCTCGGCCGGCGCCCAGGCTCGTGCCGGTGGTCCCGCCGCCAACACCGCCCACGGGCGTCGCACCGCTGCGGCCGGGCTGTCCCACGGGCGGTGCGCCCTGGCCGCCACGCCCCGGATTCGCCCCTCCGGGCTGCTGCGCGCCGGGCTGCGCGCCCGGCACGAGGATGAAGTCGTCGTTCGTGATTGGATCCTTCCACTTCTTGCGAAGGAACTTCCGGGAGACCAGGTCATCCACGTTCGTCGGCAGCGTGCATTGGTTGCGCACGTAATACAGGGCGACGGCCCGCGCGTATTGCTCGCCCCGGAAGATGAGGTCCTGCTCCCGCTGGCGGGTGACCTGCTGCCGCCAGGCAGGAAGTAGCGCGCTCATCCAAACTGCAGTGATGGCCATGCCGATAAGTAGAACGGCCATAAGGTAGCCCCGGTCGTCCAAGACTCGAGAGCGAAAGGGGCGCGAACCGGCCGAAGCGTCTTGACCGGCTAAGTCCATGAGACTATTATACTTACTCGCCCGCATGGTGTTACCTCTCAACAGCCGTCAGATCGTCCGGGCGGTGTGGCTTGTCGTGGCCCCCGCCGTGCTCTATGGGTTATCGGGCGCTGCCTGCAACAGAGTGCCACTAACGGCGCCATCCGGCACGTCAATTACGCTGATCGCCGCGACGAACACGCTGCCCGTCAACGGCAGCACCGACGTCACGGCCGTGCTGATTGAAGGCGGCCAATCGACGAACGGCGGCAACAACGGCGGCACCACGGTGACGCCCGGTGTCGGCACGCCCGTTCAGAACGGCACGCACGTCATCTTTACGACGACGCTCGGGCGCATGGAGCCTTCCGACGCGCAAACAAATGCGGGCAAGGCGGTCGCCAAGCTCATCGGCGACGGGCGGTCCGGCACGGCGACGATCACGGCGATCTCCGGCGCCGCGTCCAAGACGATGACGGTCGCGATTGGCGCCGCGGGCGCGAGCCGCATCGCGGTCACCGCGAATCCGCAAGCAATCCCGGCGTCCGGCGGCACCACGACGATCACCGCGTCCGTGCAGGACGCGCAGGGCAACGGCCTGCTCGGCGTTCCAGTGAGCTTCAGCACGACCTCGGGCACGCTCTCACAGACGACCGTCGTGTCGAACGACGGCGGCAACGCGACCACGCAGCTGACGACGAATGCGGCGGCCACCGTGACGGCGAGCTCCGGCGGCGCGAGCGCGGCGCTCTCGGGCACGGTCAGCGTCACGCTCAAGTCGAAGATCTCCGTGACGCTTACGGCGCCGACGACCACGATCACGGTCAGCGTGCCTGCGACGTTTACGGTCGGCGTCACCTCGACCGGGGGCGGCACGCCGCTCGTCAACGACGTCACCGTCGACTTCGGCGACGGCACGAAGCCCGCGGCGCTCGGCCAGATCTCAGGCCCGACGCCGGTCGGCCATCTGTACGCTCAGGCCGGATCGATGACGATCAAGGTCACCGCCACCGATCCGGACGGGCAGACCTCGTCGATCTCTCCGCCCGTCGTCGTCGCTCCGCTTCAGGCCGTCGCCGCTGCCAACCCGCAGTCCGTCGCTCTCGGTGGAACGATTCTCTTCACCGTGACGCCGACGACGGGCGCAATCATCGATCACTACGTGTGGGACTTCGGCGAGGGCGACCCGCCAATCTCAACGGCCAGCAACGCGCAGGGCCACGTCTATCTCACCAAGGGCGGCCACACCGCGACGGTCACCGTCTTCCCCTTGGCGGGACCGGCGCTCGTCCTGTCGGTGCCCATCGTCATCAATTGATCCGCGTATTGGGCTATTGAGCTATTGGGTTATTGGGCTATTGCGGGACGAACGTTCTGCCTCGAGCGGGCGATTCAGCTGGAGCGATGCGTTCGACCTTCAATGACCCAATAGCCCAATAACCCAATAACCCAATTGAAGCCTACCAGTCCGCGTATCGACTGCCGTCGAGCGCGTTCAGCGGCGAGCCGCTTTTCACTTCGAAGATGCCGGGCGAGGTCGTGGAGACCGTGCCCGGCGGCGCGTCGGCTTCCGTCGTTTGCCACGTCGTCGTGGATTCGGTGAAGGGATCTTTCGGCACCGTCCGGAGGTAGCTCTCCGACACGAGCGCGTCGAGCGACTCCGGGTACTTGCCCTTGTCGGCGTAATACTGGTCGATCGCGTCACGCATGAGCATCAGATCCGATCGCAGCGCGGCTTCCTTCGCGTGCGTGATCGAGTTGCGGTACGACGCGAGCGCGATCGACGAGAGGATCATGATCAGCGAGATCACGACCATCAATTCGATCAGCGTCCAGCCGCCCTCCGCCCTGCTGCGAGTAATGGATCTCATGGCTCACCAGTCTCTGTACTTCGTGCCGTCGAGGCCCTTGCCGTCCGCTTTCGAGTAGACGTCGTAGACGTTCTGCCCGCCCCAGGCCGTCGAATTGGCCATGTCCTGATAGGCCCGCAGGCCCCAGTCGGTCGAGTTCGTCAGCGGATCGATCGGGACGCGGCGCAGGAACTTCATCTTGCGGCCGCTCGCGTCGTTGGCGAGCGGCACGCCGTCGACGAGCTGCTGGAGCGACGCCGGATAATTCTCGCTGCCGAACTGCAGTTCGGTCGCCGCGATGCGCCCGGTGTCCGCGTAGTCTTTGAACTTGTCGATCGCAGCGCGCATGATGCGCAGGTCCACCTTGAGCTCGGCTTCGCGCTGGCGGCGAATCGACACGCGAATCAGCGGCAGCGATGCCGAGGCGAGGATCAGGATCACCGCCGTCGTGACCACCAGCTCGATGAAGGTAAATCCGCCTGAGCTCTTGCGAAACATCCGCACGGCTCGACCTCGCTATTTCACCGTCAGCGTCGCCGGCACCACCGTGACGGGCGTCGCCTGGCCCTTGGCATTGAGCGTCACGGCCGTCGCGTTCACCTGCGAGTTGCCCGGCGCGACCGCCTGGAACAGCACGCCTGCGAGGAGCCCCGTGCCCGACGCGCCCGACTCGTCGTTCGGCCGGGAGACCGCGATATCCACGCGCCCAAGCACTGCATCGATCTTCTGCGTGAAGGTCGGCTGGTTGCCGCCCTGCCGCATGAACGAGCCCTCAGAGACTGAGACGGCGCGCACGACCTTCGGGTCGTAGGTCGCCGTCACCGACACCGTCGAGAGCTGCGACACGCCCGTCAGCATGATCGGGACGGTGGCCGGCACGCCGCCCACGGCCAGCGGCGATGAGGGTGCCGTCACGACCACTTGCGCGGGTGGCGCCTGCGGCGCCGGGGTCGGGGTGCTTGGCACGGCCTCGAGCGGGACGACGCCCGCCGGGCGCGGCGCCGGATCGCCAGCGCGTCCCGTGCCTGCGGGCGGCGGCGTCGCTGGCGGTGGCGCGGCGGTTTGTCCCGCGGCCGGCGGCGGCGTGGGAGTCGGCGTGGGCGTCGGTACTGGCGGCTGTCCTGCTCCCGCGCCACGGCCCGCTCCCTGCGCCGCGCCTACCTGCGGCGGCGTCGCGGGGGCCGGCTGCGGTGGCGGCGGCGCGTCCGGCGAAATCAGCGTCGGCACGCTCCCGGCACCGAAGTTCTGTCCCGTGCCGACGTACAGCGGCTTGAGATCGGCCGCAGTGAGCTCGTGCGACCGCACGATGTGCGGCGTCACAATCATGACGACGTCGGTCGTCTGCACGGTGGACTGCGTGTGGCCGAAGAGCGACCGCAGCAGCGGAATTTCCATGATGCCCGGGAATGACTGCAGCGTATTGGCGTCGTCTTCTTTCAAAAGTCCGGCGAGCAGGTTGGACTCGCCATCGCGCAGGCGGAGCTCGGTCTGCGCGCGGCGCGCCACGAAGCTCGGCAGCAGCGTGCCCGCGACGTTGACGTTCTGGCCCACGCCGCTGCGTTCGACCATCAACTGCAGGATGATCTCGTCCTGATACGTCACGCGCGGCGTGATGTTGAGGTTCACGCCGACCTGGCGATACGTGTACGACACCTGCGGCTGCGTCGCGGCGCCGCCGGTCGCAAGCGGCAGGAACGTCGTCGTCGCGACCGGAATTTCGTCGCCGAGGTTGAGCGTGATCTGCGCGTTCTCGCGGCCGCGCACCTGCGGCTTCGCGAGAAGCTTCGTCTTGGCGTCCGACTCGAGCAGGTGGATCTGCGCGGACGGCACCGTCATGTAGAAGTCCGCCGGGCTCACGCCGTTGCTGATGGTGTTCAGATTGAACGGCGGCGCCACGCCGGGCGGAAACGTGCCGGACGTGTTGGGCGGCGCCACTTCAGGCGAGAACGAGAATCCGAGCGCGTAGTTCGAGAGCTCGAGACCAAGGTCCTTCGCGCGCTGGCGATCGACCTCGAGGATCTCGACGTCGATCATCACCTCGGCGCGGGGCTTGTCGTTCGCCTGGATGATGCTGGCGATGATCTGCATCACCGGCGCCGTCGCTTTCACCTGCACGGCGTTGGCGGTCTTGTTCGGATAGATGATTGGCCGGATCGCGGGCCCCTGCGTGCCGAGGATCTGCGTGACGATCTGCACGATCTCCGATGGATCGGAATTCGACAGATAGAAGATCTGCACGAACTGATCCTCGTACTTCAGGCGGTTCGCCTGGCTGTCCGCGTAGACGAAGATGCTCTTCGGCCCGTTGACCTTGTAGGTCAGCGTGTTGGCCGCCATGATCTGGTTCAAGACGTCTTCGAGCGAGGCATCCGTCACGTTGATCTGATACGGACTGTTGATCGTCGGGATGATCTGATCGTACGTGATGTTGATTCCCGTCGAGCCCCCGATGAACGTCAGCAGGTCCTTTACGGCACCGTTGAAGTTCGCCGTGACCTTGACGCGCGGATCGAGCCGCGGGATCGGCGAGCCCTGCGCGGCCTGTTGGCGCAGATCGTCGATGCGCGAGCGCGGTCGCGACGCCTCGATCTGATCGCGAATCTTCCGCTCGATCTCCAGCGCCTTCGTGATCGCCAGCGTGTTGCCGGGATCGAGATCGGCGGCGAGCCGGTACTCGGCGGCCGCGCCGCTCAGCTGATCCTGCTGCTCGAACGCCCGCGCGCGCTTGAGATGATCGGTCGACGCGTTGCGCATCGATCGCTCGAGCGCGAGCTTGATGTCGATGCGGCTCGGATCGCTGTTGAGCGCCTGGCGGTAGTACGCGACGGCGGAGTCCCAGTCGCCCTTGTCCGCGGCGGTCTGGGCGCTGCGCACGGCCTGTCCTGTCGCGCAGCCGGCGATCACGGCCACCGTCATCGCCACCGCGCTCACCCGGATGATTCGTGTCAGCACCAAGAGCCTCGTCTCCGCCTGTCTCTAACCGCCAAAGCTCAGCGTCCGCTGACCTGAGCCGTCGATGTACGACACCACGACCGACGTCAGGCCGATCTTCACCACACGATATCGGCCGTCCACGATCTGTCCTTCAAGCGCCTGAAAAACCGCGCCGCTGTCCGGATCCTTCAGCGCGACCACCCGCCCGACGTCCGGCCGCTCCATCGTGCCGAGGCACCGCAGCTTGATCGGCGGCGGTCCCGGAGGTGGCGGCGGCGGAGGCGGCGGTCCCGGCGGCAGTTGTACCACCGGCGGAGGCGGTGGCGTGGGTTTCACGCCGAAGCGGAACAGATTGCGGCCCGGCGAGGGCGTGTCTCCTTCCGACGCGAGATCCGTGAGCTTGACCGGTTCAGGCAACACGCCCTGGCCCGGTGCATTCGTCGCGCCCGCCTTGGGATTGGACGCTACAGGGCGCGTGGCAGCCGGTTCGGGGCCTCGCCCGAACTGATACCACGCAAGCGCAGCGACCACGACCGCCAGCAGCCCGAGCCACGAGAGCTGGCGCCGGCGCTCGGGTCCCGGAGGCGGCAGCAGCTTCATCGCTCCCCTCCGAGGAAGTACGTCGCGACGTCAAGGCCCACTTCGAGTTGGCCGTTCGCGTTCTGCTGGGCGTTGCCCTGCTGCGCCAGCTCGACCTTCTCGACGACGATGAACTGCTGCGCCGTTTCGAGGTTGTAGAGGAAGCGGCGGATGTCCTGGTAGTCGCCCTTCAGCGTCAGATGACACGAGATGCGCTGCAGACGGCTATCGCGCATGTCCTCCTGATCGGCCTGGCTCGATTGAAACACCACGCGCGATTCGCGCGCGGCGCGTTCCACCCAGAACAGCACGAGCCGCACGGAGCTGGCGCGATCGGTCGGCAGCACTTCCGCGTAGAACTTCTTCAGCTCCTTGTCCGCCTCTTCCTTGCGCACGCGCGCGTCGGCCGCACGCCTGTTCTCGAGCCGCGCCTGGCCGAGCTTCGCGGTGGCGTCCAGCGCTTCGGCTTCGTTGCTCGCCACGCTCCGGCGCAGCGGCAGCACCGCGAACGCGAGGATGGCCGCGTTGGCCAGCAGGAACACCAGCAGCGGCAGCGCAACCTTGCGGCGTTCTTCGTAGGCGCGGCGCCAGATCTTCATGGCCGCCCCTTCCCTGTCGCCTTCGGCGGCCTGGGCGGCTTCGGCGCGGCATTCGGCGGGTTGTACGCGGACACGATCGTGGCGCTGAGCGTGCCGTCGTCGTTCTGCTGGAACGCGCTCGGCAGCACGTCGTAGAACGTGCCGTCTTCCTGGAGCGCGTCGTCGAACGTCGAGAGATCGCCGGCGCTTTTGGCGACGACGATCATCGTGACCGTGAAGACCCCCTTCTCGACCTTGGGCGACACGGCGACGAGCCGCACGTCGAGCGGCAGCTTCTTCTCGATCAAGCCGAAGAACACGGTCCAGGAAAACGTCCGCTGATCGATCAGCGCATTCGCCTCGCGGGTCGAGCCCGCAAGTGACTTGAGGGTGTTGGTGTCGACGGTGCGGCGCAGGCTCTCGGTTTCGCCCTGGATCCGGCGCGTTTCGCCGGCGTCGCGCGCGATCTTCGACGTGAGATCACTGCGCCGCTTGGACAACGCGACCAGCTCGGAAACGTTGAACGCTGTGAGGGCCAGCGCGCCCAGCGCGATGAGCACCATCGCGATCGTCACGAACCGCTCGTTATAGAACGGACGCGTCGAGAGGTTGCCTCTCAGCATGATCCCGTCCTCACGCGGCCCGCCGCTCGCGCAGCAGGACGCCGACCGGCGCCGCGAGCGCGTCCATGATGTCGGGGAGCGGCTGCACCTGGCTCGGCAACCCCGCCGCCGGTCGCACGTCCACCGCTTCGGCCGGCACGTTCAGGCGATCGGTAATCTCCCGCCGGGCGAGCGGCGCGTTCCCGCCCGCGAGCGCCGCGCCGGCCAGCCAGACGCGCGCGAACTTCGTCCCGCCAAGCCGATCTTCGTGGTACATCGCCGTCTGATGCACGAGCGCGCTGAGCGGCTCTTCGTCGACGGACGTGCGGTGGCGGTAGAACATCAGCTGGTCGCCGCGCATGATCGCGATCGTCGTCGCGTCCGACGCCAGGCACACGAGGAGCCAGTCATCCGACGGCGCCGAGCCGGCGCTAATCACGGCGTTCATGATGTTGAAGCTCGCGAGGTCCACCACGCCGGCGTGAATGCCGAGCAGGTTGGTGACGGCCTCGTACTGGCCGATCACGTCACGTCGCGCCACGACCCCCGCGAGCATCACGGCCTTGCCGTCGCCGCTGGCGCGGAAGTGACTGACCTGCGCTTCGTCGATCGGAAACGGCGTGGCCTTGCGCAGCTGCCAGCGGATGAGCTGGTCGAGATCGCTTGCGCGGCTCGGCATCTGCTCGAAGTTCAGCAGCGACACGCGCGCGACGCTGTCGGGCACGACGAGCGCGGCGCGGCGCGGCGACCCGAGGCCCGCACGCTGGAGCGCGCTCTTGAGCGCGTCGGCGACGATCGTCGCGTCCGCGATGTTCGATCCCGTGAGCGCCGGTACGACCGCGCCCGCCGGCAGCGACTCGGACGCGAACGCCGAGACCACCGGACCGCCCGATCCACCGGAGAGCTCCGCGACCGTCACCCGTCCGGCCGCAATTTCGATCGCAACCGTCGGGGGCACCGGCGCGAACCACCCGGATTTGTTGGGGGAGGAAGCGCTCATTCGACGAAGGTCACCTTGTTGATTTCGCGCAGGGTGGTCGTGCCGTCCAGCACGCGCCCGACCGCGCACTGGCGAAGGAAGGTCATCCCTTCATCGCGCGCGGCGCGCTTGATTTCCGACGTCGGACGCCGCTCGAGAATCATGTCGCGGATGCGATCGGTGAGATCCATCAGTTCGCAGATGGCCGTGCGGCCCTTGAATCCCGTGCCGCCGCATTCGATGCACCCGGCGCCCTCGGCAAACACGTGGGTGCGGAGCAACTCCGGATCCATCGCGGACTCGATGAGCTGCTCGCGCGTGACTTTCGCCGGCCGCCGGCAGTGATCGCAGATGCGCCGCACGAGCCGCTGCGCGAGCACGCAGTTGAGCGCGGCCACGAACTGGTACGGCTCGACGCCCATGTTCAGGAAGCGCCCGAGCACGTCGATGACGTTGTTGGCGTGCACCGTCGTGAAGACGAGGTGGCCGGTCAGCGCCGACTGGATCGCGATCTGCGCGGTCTCCGGGTCGCGGATCTCGCCGACCATGATCTTGTCGGGGTCGTGGCGCAACACCGATCGCAACCCGCGCGCGAACGTCAGCCCCTTCTTTTCGTTGATCGGAATCTGCGTGATGCCGCGCAGCTGGTATTCGACCGGATCCTCGATCGTCACGATCTTGTCTTCAACCGTCTTGATCTCCGACAGCGCCGCGTAGAGCGTCGTCGTCTTGCCGCTGCCCGTCGGCCCCGTGACGAGCACCATCCCGTACGGCTCGCGGATGTACTTCCGGAACCGGCGCATCTCCTCTTCCGGCCAGCCGAGGATGTCGAGCTTGAGCTCGGTGAACTGCTCGCTGATCGACTCCTTGTCGAGGATGCGGATGACCGCGTCCTCGCCGTGCACGCTCGGCATGATCGACACGCGGAAGTCGATCGCCTTGCCGCGCACGCGGAGCTTGAAGCGGCCGTCCTGCGGGACGCGCTTTTCCGCAATGTCCAGCTCAGCCATGACTTTGATGCGCGAGATGATCGTGCTGTGGAACCGCTTGTCCACCGGCCGCATCGCCTGTTGCAGCACGCCGTCGATCCGGTACTTCACGTGCACGGCGTCGTCCTGTGTCTCGACGTGGATGTCCGACGCGCGGCGCTGCAGCGCCGTAAAGACCATCGAGTCCACGAGCCGGATGACCGGGCTGTCGCCCGAGGTCAGCTTCTCGACCGTGAGGTTCTCGTCCCCGCTCTCGTCCTCGCGCAGGATTTGAATCTGAAAGCCTTCGGTGGCTTCCTCGAGGACGCGGGTCGAGCTCTCGCTCTTCTTGAGGATGTTCTGAATCGCCACCGGCGTGCCGACGCACACGCGGATAGGCGAGCTCAGCTGGACGCCGACCTCGTCGATCGTCTGCAGATCGCTGGGATCGGACACGACGATGAGCAACGTGTTGCCGTCGCGGCGGTACGGAACGAAGCCGTAGCGCAGCATCAGGTCCGCGGGAATGCTGCGGAAGAGCGCGTGATCGATGTGGAACTGCTCGAGATCGACGAACTCGAGCTGGTAGCGGGCCGCCAGACGCCGCGCCTTGAGCTCCTCGGCGGCGTGATCGGTCGGAACCGCCTGCGGCTCGTTGTCGACGTAAAGCGCTTCCGTGGACTCCGGTGCCCGTTCAGCCATTGAATTATTGCCCTGTCAGCGCCGACAACCTGAACAGCGGCATGTACAGCGACATCAGGAGCCCCGCGATCACGATGCCCATGACGATCAGCAGTGCCGGCTGCACGAGGTTGGAAAAGCGCGTCAAGCTCGTCTCGTTCTCTTCGTCGTAGAAATCCGCGACGCTGTTCAACATGTCGGCCAGCGCGCCCGTCGACTCGCCGACCTCGACCATCTCCACCGCGACGTGTGGAAACAAATCGCGCTCGGAGAGCGCCGAGGCCAGGCTGCCGCCTTCGCGCACCTGCCGGGCCACGCCCGTCAGCTTGTCGGCCATCGACCGGTTGCTCACCGCGCGCGACGCGATGTCGAGCGAGTTGACCAGCGGAATACCGCCCGAGAGCAGCGTCGCCAGCGTGCGCGACACCTGGGCGGTCACGAATTTGCGCGTGAGCGGACCGAAGTATGGCAGCCGCAACACCGCCGCGTGCAGCCGCCGGCGTTGTGCCGGCTGGCGGAACCAGAGCACCGTGCCCGCCACGATCGCGATCAGTCCCCCGAAGATCGCGCCGGAGCTGCCGACGAGATTGGTCGAGATCCACACGACCACGCGCGTCGAGAGCGGCAGCTCGGCGCCATGGCCAAACTGTTTGTAGAAGTCCGCGAACTCCGGCACGACTTTGAAGACGATGAGTCCAACGACCACCGCCGACAGCGCCACGAGCACCGCGGGATAGATGAGCGCCGAAACCACCTTCGATCGCACCGAGCTCAGTACCTTGATGTGCTGCACATACCGGCGAATCACGCCCTCCAGGCTGCCGCTCTTCTCACCGGCCATCAGGGACGCCGTGTAGACCGGCGGAAACAGCTTCTGCGACTCGAAGGCCTCGGAGAGCGCCGTGCCCGCGCGCACCTTTTCATAGATGTCGTCGAGCGCCGCGCGAAAGAACGGGTTCGGCACGCGCCGCCGGAGGATGTCGAGCGACTGCACGAGCGGCAGACCGGCCTTGAGCAGCGTCGCGAGCTCCTGATTGAAGACGAGAAACTCCGGCGTCGGAATGCGCTTGCGCGTCGGCAGCCCGAGCCTGAGACCGCCGAGCTTCAGACTGCCTGCATGGTGGACCGACAACAGAAAGAGCCCCTTCTCTTCGAGCTCCATGCGCAGCCGGGCCTCGCTGTCGGCGATGTAGGTCGCCTCCATCACCTGGCCCGTCGTTGACGCTACCCTGCAGCGGAATTCCACCCGTTCGTCCCTCGCCTGCTGTCAGAAGTTAGACCGCAAAACCGTAAAAACGGCTGCTGCGTGCCTAGCGCTGGCGCACCAGCGCCAGCACCCGTTGCACGTAATCGCGCGTTTCCTGATACGGCGGCACCCCGCCGTACCTGGTGACGGCACCCTGCCCGGCGTTATAGGCGGCCAGAGCGCGCATGCTGTCGTAGCCGTAGTGCTCGAGCAGGTTGCGCAAATGCCGCATGCCCGCTTCGAGGTTCTTCTCCGGGTCGAACGGATCGTCGACCGAGTACTCCTGAGCAATGACCGGCATGATCTGCATCAGCCCCATCGCGCCCTTGGACGATACGGCCCGGCTGTCCCAGTTAGATTCGATCTGGACCACTGCCCTGGCGAGCCGCTGGTTGAGGCCGACGCGGGCAGCCACCCGGTCCACCATCTCACGCACCGCCACGTCCGACAGCCGCGGTCCGGAGGCCGCAGGCGAGGCAGCCAACGCCTCGAGGGCAAAGGCCTTGGCGTAGGGCACTTCGTCCGGAAGGATCTCGGCGACGAGGTCCTTGGGAGCCTTCACTTCCCCGCCCCCCCGGAACTCCAGGATGACCGAGTCACCCTCGAAGCGCACGGCTTCGACTGAAATCACTCGCCCGTTGCTCATCCTGACCAGATCAGCCCGAGCCTGACCCGGCAGGGCCAGCAATAGGGCAAATGCCAGAATGATGGGGGCAGACTTCGCCATCTCGCTCTATCGCCCTAGTTATCGGGCCTCAACGTATGCGTGATAGACCCGGAGTCCCAATTCTCGGACGTCTTTCCCCCCGGCGGGCTGCTTGCTCGGCACAAACGTGCGGTCGACCTCGATCCGGAGCTCAGCCTGTTCGGCATCGCCCAATTGCGCCGCGGTCACGGGGATGCGCTTGAGCACCGCCCCGCCGTTATCGGCCGCAAAGGACTGCACGACCTGGCTGCCGGAATAGACGGTCACTTGCTGCGGATGGTCGCTAAATACATCGGTCCTGGCGTCGAACTCCAGGTAAAACGTGATGTCACGCCGCGGGTTCTTGAACGCGAGGACCGCGGTCTTCTGGCTCCACTGCCACTCGGTCCCCGGGTTGTCCGCGCCAAACTCCGCGGGATGCCACCCGCTCTTCTTGATGAGGAAGATGCTCTCTGAGGGTGGCAGGAGATGGATGGTCCCGACCTTGTAGGCCCGCGCGGTGGCAGTCTTATCGCTCCCGTCCGGCCCCATCAAGGCCAGCCGATCGTTGCCCTTGTAGAGTCCAACCTCGACCGTCGCGTCGCCGACGTACGGGGTCACCGGCACGAAGACCGTGCGGGTGTACTCGATGGTCTGGCCGGGCTTCCATTGCGACGTGGGCGGCTTCGGATCGTGGTCGTCGTTCCACGCGATCGGATTGCCGTTGTCGTCGACCACGTGCACGAAGACGCGGTAGTCGCCGGAGATCGCCGCGTTGGGTGCGACGTTGAACTTGTAGGTCAAATCGATCGGCGCGCCGAGCGGCACGCGCGCTTTGCTCGCCGAAAACGACACGGTCGCGACCGGTGGCGCGTTGTCGCCCTTCGAACAGCCGCCGGCGAGAAGGCCGAAGGCCGCCGCGATCGCGAATCGCATCACGTAAACTTCTGATCGCTTCACAATCGCGTGATGGTACCGTATTGCTGCATGGTGTTCAATATGTTAGCCTTGCGGCAATTTTGATGGCAGCAGACGCGCTCGGCATGATCGAAACGCGCGGCCTCATCGGAGCGATCGAGGCCGCTGACGCGATGGTGAAAGCCGCCAACGTCACGCTCATCGGCAAAGAGTACATCGGCGCCGGGTACGTCACGGTACTCGCGCGCGGCGATGTCGGCGCGGTGAAGGCCGCGACTGATGCCGGCGCGGCCGCGGCGCGGCGCGTCGGCGAGCTCGTGTCCGTGCACGTCATTCCGCGGCCCCACGCCGACGTCGAGCGGGTGCTGCCGAAGAGCACGGGAAAGACGGGATCCTCGTAAGTCCGGCGTCTGGGGTCCGGGCGGAAAGATGCACGTAGGACCGGACCCAGGACGGACATAGGACCCAGGACCCAGGACAGACTTCGGACCTCGGACTCAGGACCAAGGACGCTCTTCAATAATGTCCGCTCCTTCCGACCGCGATCTCGCGTCCATTCAGGAAGCCCGGCAGCTCGCGCAGCGCGCCAAGGCCGCGGCGCCGGCGCTCGCGGAATTCAGTCAGGAACAAATCGACCGCATCATCGACGCGATGGCCGCGGCAACCCGCCCGCGCGCCGAGGAGTTCGCCCGGCTGGCGGTCGAAGAAACGACCTACGGCGTCGTCGCCGACAAGGTTCAGAAGAACCTCTTCTCGTCCGAACAGGTCTACGCGTTCATCCGTCCGATGCGCACGGTCGGTGTCGTCGCGCGCGACGAGCAGCGCAAGGTCATCGAGATTGCCGAGCCCTTCGGGGTCGTCGCCGCGATCGTCCCCTCGACGAACCCGACGTCGACCGCGATCTACAAGATCCTGATCTCGCTCAAGGCGCGCTGCCCGATCGTGATCAGCCCGCACCCGTCGGCCGCGCGCTGCATCACGCGCGTCGCCGAAGTGATGGCCGACGCCGCGCGCGAAGCCGGCGCGCCGGAGGGCACGGTCAACTGGATGAAGACCGTCACGCTCGAAGGCACGCAGGAACTGATGAAGCACCGCGACGTCGCGGTGATTCTGGCCACCGGCGGGATGGGCCTGGTCCGTGCGGCCTACAGCGCCGGCAAGCCCGCGTACGGCGTCGGCCCCGGCAACGCGCCGTGCTTCATCGAGCGCTCGGCCGATCTCGCCAAGGCGGCGAGCGACATCATCATCGGCAAGTCGTTCGACAATGGCGTCCTCTGCTCGTCGCCCAACTCCGTCGTCGTCGAGACGGCGGTCGCCGATGAAGTGAAGCGAGAATTCACGCGGCAGGGCGCGTATTTCATGTCGCCAGCCGAAGCCGACAAGCTCGGGGCGATTCTCGTTTCGCCGCAGCGCCTGCCGAACCCGAAGCTCGTCGGGAAACCGGCGGCGTTCATCGCCGGGCAAGCCGGCTTCACGGTGCCCGCGGGCACGCGCGTGCTCATCGCGGAGCTCAAAGGCGTCGGGCGCGACTACCCGCTGTCGATCGAGAAGCTCTGCCCCGTGCTCAGCTACTACGTCGTGGCCGACTGGCGCGAGGGCTGCGAGCGCTGCATCCAGATTCTCCGCTACGGCGGGATGGGCCACACGATGTCCATCCACTCGCGGAACGACCAGATCATTCTCGAGTTCGGCTTGAAGAAACCTGCGTTCCGCATCGTCGTCAACACGCCCACGACACATGGGTCGATTGGATTGACGACGGGGCTGGATCCGGCGATGACGCTCGGATGCGGCGGCTACGGCGGCAACATCACATCGGACAATATCTCGCCGAAGCACCTGCTCAACATCAAGCGGCTCGCCTACGAGACGCGTCCGGCCGTCGACACGCAAGCGCGGCCCGGAACGGCCAGGGCCGCGACCGCGCCGGACCCGGGCTTGCCGAGGGTCGCGGCTCCTCCCCCACCGGCCGGGGTCGACACGTCCCTCGTGCGCCGACAGATGGAGACGCTGCTCGGGACCGGACAACGGGACGCTCGGCCAAACGATTCGGCGTCCACCGTCGTCCAATTTGTGTGTGAGGAGGACGTGCGGGAGGCCCTCAAGCTCAGCCGCAAGATCCTCATCGGAGAGCGGACGATCATCACGCCCTCCGCGCGCGATTTGGGTGAGGCGCAGCGCGTTTTCGTAATCGCGGGCTGGCCGCGCGCGTAAGCCCCAGGAGCGATCCTGGGGAAAACCCGAGCAATTCTTCGTTGAAGCGAGGTGCCCGCGATGCTACCCTACGGGCACCAAAATTGCAGCCGATGAGCGATCGACCTTAAACAAAGAATGCCTTCACTCACCCGACTGCCGATTGTCGTCGTTGCTAGCGTCTGGCTCATCGGGTGCGGCTCGCACGTGCCGCCGGCGGCGCCGCCGCCTGCTCCGACGCTCCCGGTCACCACGTTCAAGGGCGCGCTTCCCGGCCCGAGCGTGGCGCTCGTGCCCGATTCAATCGCCAATTACATCGCGCAAGCCGAGCAGAGCTTCGCCACGGGCAAAGCTGAGCTCGAAGCGGGACATCTGGTCGCGGCGCGCGAGCACTTCGATCGCGCGGTGGACGTGCTGCTGACCGTGCCCGGCGGCGCCAAGAGCGACCCGCGCCTCGCGGCCGAGTTCGATCGGCTGCTCGATCGCATCAGCGCGCTCGATCTCATTGCGCTCCGCGAGGGCGATGGCTTCACGGAGGCGCGCACCGAGCCGGCGATCATCGACCAGCTGCTGAACGACGCCACCGAGGACGCGCCCGCGCCAACGCTGAGCACCGAGGAAACGGTGACGGCGGATCTCGCACGCACGCCACACGATTTGCCGATCCCGATCAACAGCAGGGTGCTCGGGTACGTCGAGCTGTTCCAGGGCCGCCTGCGCGACTTCATGAGCGAGACGCTGGACCGTTCGGTGCAGTACGTCCCGATGATTCAGGAAGTGTTCAAAGCCGAAGGGCTGCCGCTCGACCTGGCCTACGTGCCGATCGTCGAGAGCGCCTTCAAGAACACGGCGCTTTCGCGCGCAAGCGCAAAGGGCATGTGGCAATTCATCCAGAGCACCGGGTTCGAAAACGGCCTGCAGCAGAACTGGTTCGTCGACGAGCGCTCCGACCCTGAAAAGGCCACGCACGCCGCCGCGCAGTATCTGAAGTCACTCGCCGAGGAGTTCGACGGCGACTGGAATCTTGCGCTGGCCAGCTACAACGCCGGGCCCGGACGCGTCGAAGGCGCGATCAAGCGCTCGAAGACGACCGACTACTGGAAGATGTCGTCGAGCACCAAGTACCTGCCGCGCGATACGCGCGAGTACGTCCCGATGATCCTCGCGGCCGTGATCATCGCGAGGAACCCGACGCGATATGGATTCGATGTCGCGCCACCGACGCCGCCGGCCTTCGAGCGCGTGACGGTGCCCGGGGCCCTGGACCTTCGGATCATCGCCGAATGGGCCGGGACCTCCGTGGGAGACATCCAGGTGCTCAACCCCGAGCTGCGGCGGACGACGACGCCCTCGAGCGCGCACGAGTTGAAAGTCCCGATGGGCACCGCCGCGACGCTCGAGGCCAAGCTCGCGACCGCGGACCCCTCGCTCTTTGCAACCTTCAAGTTCTACTCCGTCAAGCGCGGGGACACGGTCGTGAGCGTCGCGCGGCAATTCAAGCTGACCTCCACCGAGCTCCGCGCGGCCAACGATCTGCGGAGCACGTCGAAAGTTCGCGCCGGCCAGACCCTGATGATTCCGCAGCCGCGCGCGACCGGTCTGCCGGCTCGTCCGTCGGCCTCCGCCAATGCCGCGCCGGCCGCGTCCTCGTCGCAGGCGACCACCTACAAGGTGCGCCCAGGCGACACGCTCTCAAGCATCGCCCGCCACTTCGACCTGTCCGTCGACGACCTCAAGCGCCTCAACCAACTGTCGTCGGACAGGATCGGAGTCGGGGACAAGCTCACCGTACGAAAATAGCGGCGTCACCAGCACCTGACGCCTCGGACTTCTTGCGATCTCCGTGAGTGGCCGGATCGTAGAATCTGCAACGTCCCAAGCGATTCTGGCGAGATCTCTCAACTTCTGAGTGGCCCCGCGTTTGCGTGATACGCGCGTGTGCTCGCGCGGATCATGGCCGCGGCGGTGTTTGGAATCGATGCCTTGACCGTGTCGGTGGAAGTCGACGTGTCGCCGGGATTGCCGGGCGTCACGATGGTCGGGCTGCCGGACGCAACAGTGAGAGAGAGTCGCGACCGCGTGCGCACGGCGATCCGCAACTCCGGTTTCCCGTTTCCGCCGGACCGCGTCACCGTGAGCCTCGCGCCGACGGACGTGCGCAAGGTTGGCGCTGCGTTCGATCTGCCGATTGCGCTGGGCATTCTCGCCGCCTCGGGCGTACTGCCCCACCGTGAGCCGCCGCCGTACACGATCGTCGGCGGCCTCTCGCTCGACGGCGGCATTCCGCCGCTGCAGGGTCTGTTGCCGATCGCCGTGGCGTCGCGTCGATCGTCTGCGCCCTCGCTGATGTTTCCGGCGGGCAATCTTCACGAAGCCGGCATCATCGACGGACTGCAGCTGTTTCCCGTGCGGTCGCTCTTCGACGCGACCCGCATCCTCACGACGCCGCACCCGGAGCCAGCGACCGCGCCGGCCCGACGCACAGAAGACACGAGCAAAGCCGTGGCCGACGATCTGGCCGACGTGCACGGCCAGCTGGCCGCGAGGCGCGCCCTCGAGATCGCGGCTGCGGGCGGGCATCACGTGCTCTTCTCCGGTCCGCCGGGCGCGGGCAAGACGATGCTGGCGCGGCGCTTGCCGGGATTGCTGCCCGGCTTGAGTTTCGCGGATGCGCTCACCGTCACGACGATCCATTCGGTCGCGGGACTGTTGCCACCTGGCGTCGGCCTGATCGACACGCCGCCCTTTCGCGCGCCGCATCACAGCTGCTCGGACGTCGCGCTGGTCGGCGGCGGCGGCATTCCGCGTCCCGGTGAGCTCAGTCTGGCCCACGGCGGCGTCCTGTTCCTCGACGAGCTGCCGGAGTTCAGTCGTCGCGTGCTCGAGAGCCTGCGCCAGCCGCTCGAACAGGGCGTCGTGCACATCGCGCGCGCCGCGAGGTCGACCGTGTTTCCCGCACGCGTCCTGCTCGTCGGCGCGATGAACCCGTGTCCGTGCGGCTACCACGGCGACGACACGCGCGAGTGCCGCTGCACCCCGTCGGTCGTAGGCCGCTATCAACAGCGGCTGTCCGGCCCGCTGCGCGATCGATTCGATCTCGGCGTCGCGGTGCGCGCCGTGCCCTGGAACGACCTGCGGAGTCAGGCCTGCGCTGAATCGTCAGCGAGCGTCCGCACCCGCGTCGAAGCCGCGCGCGACCGTCAGATGGCCCGTCAGCAGGTACTCAACGCGCACCTGGAGGGACGGCCCCTGCGCACGCACTGCCGCCCGACCGACGACCGGGCGGACCGCGTGCTTGCGGAGGGTGCCGCGCGGATGGGACTCAGCGTCCGGGCCCTGACGCGCGTGACCCGGGTCGCCCGGACGATCGCGGACCTCGAGAGTGGCTCCCGGGTGGAAGCCCGGCACTTGGCAGAGGCCTTGCACTTTAGGCTCAGCGATCGGTGACAACGCGATAACAAGTCTGGCGCTCTGGCCGCTGAATATGGTAAATTCCGGCGGTTCCGCCCGGTTTCGGGCCGTCGGCTGAGGGGAGATCGAAGATCCGCATGCGATCGCCGCGTTACACAATTCTCATTGCCAACCGAAATTCGGGGTCTGTACGCCGCCTGACCATTGCCCGCCTCCCATTGCTCATGGCGGGTGCGACGGTCCTGGGCGTGCCCCTCTTGTTTCTGCTCGCGGGCATCGGTGCCCGCCAAGCCACTCGTCTCGAGCTCGAATCGCTTCGCACGACCAACGAATCGCTGAAGGTCGAGAACGACAGTTACCGCGAAGCGACCGGTGAATTGACGGTCCAGATTTCGTCGCTGCAAGCGGCGCTCGCGCAACTCAGCGAGCAGTCGCAGCTCGACGCGACGACCCGTGAGGCGATCCAGAAATTGCCCGCGCTGATTCGCTCGCGTGCGATGGGCGGCGGCGCGCTGCCGTCGACGCTTGCGCCGAAAGCGGAGCCCAGCACGCCGCAAGGCACGTTCGGCATGCTCAAGGACGTGCTCGGGGTGCTCGAAGGCAGCCTCGCGTCGGTGAAGACGAAGGTTGAGAGTCAGCAGGCGCTCGCGCGCGCGACGCCGTCGATCTGGCCGATCGCCGGATGGCTTTCGTCCGGCTTCGGCAACCGCGCCGACCCGTTCACCGGTCAGCCGGACTTCCACGCCGGACTCGACATTTCCGCCGACAAAGGCACGCCTGTGCGCGCCACCGCCGACGGCGTCGTCGAGCTCGCCGCGTATAACGGCAACTACGGCAATTGCATCATGATCTCGCACGGGTTCGGCATCGGCACACGCTTCGGGCACCTGTCCGGCTACGCCGTTGGCGTTGGCCAGAAGGTCAAGCGCGGCGATGTCATCGGCTACGTCGGCGCGACCGGCCGCGCCACGAGCTCGCACCTGCACTACGAGATCCTGCTGAACGGCTCGCCGATCAATCCGCTCAGGCTGCTGGCTAGGCCGTAAGATCAGGCACTAGGCAGGTAAACCAGAGGCATTGGGCACTAGCTAGTGCCTCCGTGTTCTATTGCCTAGTGCCTGACGATCGAAGGCTCATGGTTGACCGATCGCTCCGGCTTCCCTAGAATCGTACGAATCTCCTCTTCGCTGGTGACGCGACTGTAGCCTGCCGGTTGCGCGCCCGCTGAAGTGGCCCCGGCATGATCAACACGCTCCTCGCCAAAGTCATCGGTACCGCGAACGAGCGCGAGTTGAAGCGCCTGCGGCCGATCGTGTCCCAGATCAACGAGCTCGAAGACTCCGTTCGCAAGCTGAGCGACGCGGAGATGCGGGCGAAGACCGAAGTGCTGCGGACGCGCGCGCGCGGCGACGGCACGGAAGGCAGTGGCGAATCGCTCGACGCGCTCCTGCCCGAGGCGTTTGCGCTCGTGCGCGAAGCCGGCCGGCGCGTGCTCACCATGCGGCACTTCGACGTGCAGCTCATCGGCGGCATGGTGCTGCACGCCGGACGAATCGCCGAGATGAAGACGGGCGAAGGCAAGACGCTCGTCGCGACACTCCCGGCGTACCTCAACGCGCTCGAAGGCAAGGGCGTTCACGTCGTCACGGTCAACGACTACCTGGCGCGGCGCGACTCCGAGTGGATGGGGCGCATCTACCGGTTCCTCGGGATGTCGGTCGGCGTCATCCAGCACGACCTCAACGACGCCGAGCGCCAGGTCGCGTACGCCTCGGACATCACCTACGGCACGAACAACGAGTTCGGCTTCGACTACCTGCGCGACAACATGAAGTTCGACCTCGCGCAATACGTCCAGCGCGGGCACCGATTCGCCATCGTCGACGAAGTCGACAGCATCCTCATCGACGAAGCGCGCACGCCGCTCATCATTTCCGGGCCCGCCGAGGAATCGACGGACCTCTACTACGAAGTCGACCGCATCATCCCGAAGCTGGCTCCGGGCGCGGTGACGCAAGGCAACGTCAAGGCCGAGGATCGCGAGAAGCTCGAGACCACGGGCGACTACCTCGTCGACGAGAAGCACAAGACGGTGCAGCTCACCGAGACCGGGATGGCCAAGGCTGAAAAAATGCTTGGCCACCGGCTCGTGCCGGGATCGGCCGGGATGTACGACCCGGCCAACATGCCCCTGCTCCACCACATCCACCAGGGGCTGCGCGCGCACACGTTGTTCAAGCTCGACGTCGACTACATGGTCAAGGACGGCCAGGTCGTCATCGTCGACGAGTTCACGGGGCGATTGATGCCGGGCCGGCGCTGGAGCGACGGGCTGCACCAGGCGGTCGAGGCGAAGGAAAAGGTCAAGATCGAGCGCGAGAACCAGACGCTCGCGACCATCACCTTCCAGAACTACTTCCGCAAGTACAAGAAGCTCTCGGGGATGACCGGCACGGCGGAGACCGAGGCCGAGGAATTCGCGAAGATCTACAACCTGGACGTCATCGTTGCGCCGACGAACCGGGTGCTGCAGCGCAAGGAAGAGCCCGACAGCGTTTACCGGACCGAGAAAGAGAAGTACGAGGCGATCCTCAACGACATCGTCGAGAAGCAGAAATCTGGGCGGCCGACGCTGGTCGGCACGGTGTCAATCGAGAAGTCAGAGCGGCTGTCCGGGCTCCTCAAGCGGCGCGGCATCAAGCACGTCGTCCTCAACGCGAAGTATCACGCGCAGGAAGCGGAAATCGTCGCGCAGGCGGGACGGCGCGCGACGGTGACGATCGCGACCAACATGGCGGGCCGCGGCACGGACATCCTGCTCGGCGGCAACCCGGAATTCATGGCGCGCCAGCAGAGTCTCGCGGAGCAAGTCGCCGAGCGCCTGCCCAAAGGCCAGGAGAAGTACGTCGACGACGACGACTTCGTCTACTTCTACCACCTCGAAGCCTTCTATCGCGTCCCGCGCAAGGATTACGAGCGGATCTACAGCGCGTTCAAGGCCGAGACCGACGCCGAGCACGAGGAAGTGGTGGGCGCGGGCGGGCTGCACATCATCGGCACCGAACGTCACGAAGCCCGCCGCATCGACAACCAGTTGCGCGGCCGCGCCGGCCGTCAGGGCGATCCCGGCTCCTCGCGTTTCTATCTCTCGCTCGAGGACGACCTGATGCGCATCTTCGGCTCGGACCGCATCGCCGGGCTGATGCAGCGTCTGGGCATGGAAGAGGGCGTGCCGATCGAGCACGGAATGGTGTCGAAGGCGATCGAGCGCGCGCAGAAGCAAGTCGAAGCGCAGAACTTCTCGACCCGCAAACACCTCCTCGAGTACGACGACGTCATGAACAAGCAGCGCGAGCACGTGTACTCGCTGCGCCGCGAGCTGCTCGAGGGGCATATCAAGCTCGGCGAGGAAGACACGGTCGACACCCGCGGCTATCTGACCACGCTTGCCGAGGATCTCATCGACAACCAGGTCGACTCGCATGTGGGCAAGGACGTCGAAGAACGCGACGAGCCCGGGCTTCGGCGGACGATGTCCGATACGTTCGCCATCGATCCGAAGGTGCTCGAGGAGATGCCGCTCGAGTCGATGTCTCCGGACCAGTCATCCGAGGCGCTGCGCGACCTGGCGACCTCCGCCTACGAGGAGAAAGAAAAGATCCCGGGGCTCGATCCCTCGCTGCTCCGCCGCGTCGAGCGCGACATCATGCTCCAGATTGTCGACGCGCAGTGGAAGGACCATCTCTACAGTCTCGACCACCTGAAGGAAGGCATCGGTCTGCGCGGCTACGGCCAGCGCGATCCGCTCGTCGAGTACAAGAAGGAGAGCTTCACGCTGTTCCAGGCCATGCAGGAGCGCGTCGAGGACGACATCGTTCGGTACCTGTGGCGGCTGCGTCCGGTCGTTGGCGGCGAGGATGCGCCCGCGCCGGTCCGGCAACCTCCGCCGCGCCGGCCGCCTCAGGTGACGATGAGCGGTGGCGCGTCCACAACGTCTCCGTCGCCTATGCGCGCCGCGACCGCCACGGCCCCGCCGATGGGCGGCGGGGCGCCCCGGCCAGCGCGCACCGGAGGCGACGACGCGGCCGTGAAGACGGTTCGGCGCGACGAGCCCAAGATCGGCCGCAACGATCCGTGTTGGTGTGGCAGCGGCAAGAAGTTCAAGAAGTGTCACGGGGCATAGTCGGGTTCGTTGGGTTTCGTTAGGTCCGTCAGGTTCGGGGGAAACGATGAGCTCCGCACGATCGAGCACTGCAATGGCTGAGTCGCTGAACGCTGCCGGCAAGGTCGCGGCGGGACTCTCCGAGGCTCTGACCTTCGACGACATCGTGCTCGTGCCGCGGCAGTCGAAGATCCTGCCGAGCCAGGTGGACATCGGCTCGCGGCTGACGCGCCGGATTCGGTTGAACGTGCCGATCCTCAGCGCCGCGATGGACACGGTGACCGAGAGCCGGCTGGCCATCGCGATGGCGCAACAGGGCGGCCTCGGCGTGATCCACAAGAATCTCGGGATCGACGAGCAGGCCTCCGAGGTCGATCGTGTGAAGCGATCGGAGAGCGGCATGATCGTCAACCCGATCACGCTGTCTCCCCGCCATCACATCTACGAAGCGCTCGACCTGATGAAGAAGTACCGCATCAGCGGCGTGCCGATTACCGAAGACGGCAGCAAGGAAGGCCGCCTCGTCGGCATCCTGACCAACCGCGATCTGCGCTTCGAGACGCGCGTCGATCGGCCGATCGACGAGATCATGACCAAGAAGGATCTCGTGACCGTGCCCGTGGGCACCACACTCGATCAGGCGCGCGAGATGTTCCATCGCCACCGGATCGAGAAGTTGCTGGTCGTCGACGCCGATTACCGCCTCAAGGGCCTCATCACCGTCAAGGACCTCCAGAAGCTCGTCAAGTATCCGAACGCGTGCAAGGACTCGCTCGGCCGGCTGCGCGTGGGCGCGGCGATTGGCGTGAGCAAGGACACGATCGAGCGCGCCGCGGCGCTCGTGCACGCGCACGTGGACGTGCTGGTGATCGACACCGCGCACGGCCACTCGCAGGGCGTGCTCGACATGGTCGCCCGCGTCCGCGAGCGCCACCCGGACGTCGATCTGATTGCGGGCAACGTCGCGACCGCCGGCGCGACCGCGGCACTCATCGAGCGCGGCGTCGACGCGGTGAAGGTCGGGATCGGCGCCGGATCGATCTGCACCACACGCGTGGTGGCGGGCGTCGGCGTGCCGATGATCACGGCGATCGCCGCCAGCGCGCGTGCAGCCGCCGACCACGACGTGCCGATCATCGCGGACGGCGGGATCCGCTATTCGGGCGACATCGTGAAGGCCATCGCCGTGGGCGCCAGCTCGACGATGATCGGCAGCCTGTTTGCGGGAACCGACGAGAGTCCCGGCGAAATCATTCTCTACCAGGGCCGCAGCTTCAAAGAGTACCGCGGCATGGGATCGATCGGCGCGATGCGCCGCGGCAGCCGCGACCGCTACTTCCAGGACGAGTTCGACCTCGACGCGGCCGGCGACGCGTCCGACAAGCTCGTGCCCGAGGGCATCGAGGGCCGCGTCGCTCACAAGGGCAGCGTGGCCGCGATGATCCACCAGCTCGTCGGCGGCCTCCGCGCCGGCATGGGCTACTGCGGCTGCCCCGATATCCCCACACTCCAGCGCGACGCGGAGCTCTTGCGCACGACCGCCGCGGGCGTCCGCGAAGGCCACGTGCACGACGTCATCATCACCAAGGAAGCGCCGAACTACCGGGTGGAATAAGGCCGCCTGCCGAGCCGAAGCCGCGAGCGAAGCGAGTGCTTGGCGAAGGCTGGTTAACAGTCCGCCCGTCCCGTCGTCTGTCAGTGAGGAGATCGGCGTCCGCCTCGCGGGGGAGTACGTATTCTGACGTTCGCCACCGATACGAGCGAGGAAGCTCGCGACGAGGTTGCCCGGCTGGTGCGGCAGGCCCAGGCGGACGATCGGGCGGCGTTTGGTGTCCTCTACGAGCGGTTTTCCCGGTACGTGCACGGCATCCTGCTCGCCCGCCTGCCGGCGGACGAGGCCTCGGACCTCGTTCAGGACGTCTTTCTGCAGGCGATGGAGCGCCTCGGCACGCTGCGCGAACCGCGCGCGTTTGCCGGATGGCTCGCGACGATCGCCCGCAATCGCGCGACCGACGCCCTGCGGCTGCGGCCGAAGACCGAGCCGCTCGACGAGGAGCGCGCCGGCCCGTCGGACTCGCCCGAGGCGCGTGCCGACGCCCAGCGGGCGCTGGCTGCGGTCCAACGCCTGCCGGAGGCCTACCGCGAGACGCTCGTGCTGCGCCTCGTCGAGGGGCTGACCGGCCCGGAGATTGCGCATCTGACCGGGCTGACGCCGGATTCAGTGCGCGTGAACTTGCATCGCGGCTTCAAGCTGCTTCGGGAGCTCCTGGGAGGGGCACCATGACGACGCCCGCCGACCACCGCGGCGACGACTACCTCTGGGATCGATCGGGGCCGATCGATCCCGCGGTCGCGGACCTCGAGCGTCGCCTCGCGCCGCTCGCGTATGACGCCGCCATCAGGCCGCTCGCGCTTCGCGCGCGTGGGCCGCGGCGCCTGCGCATCGTCGTGCTCGCCGGCACGATCGCCGCGTCGTTGGTCCTGGCCGCTGGGTTCTGGTTCTACCACTGGCGGCTCGAGTGGCCAGCCGACCGCGCGTGGACGATGCTCCTGCGATCCACCGGCGAAACGGCATCCTCGCAGCTGCAGGTCGGGCAGCCTCTCGCGGTGCCGTCGCCGACGTCAGCGCGGATCGACGTCGCGCGGCTTGGCACGATTGACGCGGTCTCGGGTACCGAGCTCACGCTGTCGGCCACCGACTCGAATCACCACCGCGTGCAGCTCACACGCGGCACGGTCGACGTCCGGCTCTGGGCGCCGCCCGGCGCCGTCTCGTTCCGCACGCCCGCGGGCGACGTGATCGATCTCGGCTGTTTCTTCCAGCTCGCGGTGGACGCGGACGGCATCGTGCGCCTCGCCGTGCGATCGGGCTGGGTCAAGCTCGACAACGCGTTCGGTGAGTCGCTCGTCCCGGCCGGTGCATCGAGCCTGATGCAATCCGATCGCCGGCCGTTCGTGCCCGTCTACGACGATGCCGCGCCGGCGTTCGGCCAGAGTGTGCGCGCCTTCGAGCGCGCCGACACGACGGAAGGACAGTTTCTCCAGCTGCCGACCATCGCCCGGCAAGTGCGTGAGCGCGACGTCGTGACACTGCTGATGCTGGCCGCCCGCGTCGACGGCAACGTCCGCAGCCAGCTGCTCGACGTCGCTGCCAAGATTTCGCCGCCGCCGGCCGCGCTCAACCTGAAGGCCGCGGCAGCTGGCGACAACGAAGCCGTGTGGAAGTGGATCGACGCGCTCGCGCTCCCGCCGGTCAAAGGCTGGTGGCGTAACTGGCGCGACGCGTTTCCGCGATCCAAGTAAGAGCGATCACCACGAAGAACACGAAGGCACGAAGGAAGAAAGCCACCACGTAGATACCGTGGTAAATCGCTTCTGGTAAGTGTCAGTGCCGAGCGAACTCTGCCTTCGTGCCTTCGTGGTTTCTGAGAGCTCGTGTCACGCGTCGTGAATCGTGATGCGGCGCGTGGAGTGATCGACGAGCTCCAACGTCACACGCAGGGCGTTGGCTGGCGGATCGCGCCAGCGATCGGGCCACTCGACGGCCGTGACGCTGCCCTCGAGCAGATCGTCGAGCGCGAGATCGTCGACCTCGACGGGCGTCAGGCGATACAGATCGACATGCTCGAAGCGGACGTCGCCGCGATACTCCTGCACGACGGTGAACGTCGGGCTGGACACGTCCTCGCCGTCGCAGCCAAGCCCTTCCGCCAGGCCGCGAGCAAACGCCGTCTTGCCTGCTCCGAGCGGACCTTCGAGCAGCACGACCGAGCCGGGCGACAGCCGCCGGCCGAGCTCGCGGCCGAGCGCGACCGTGGCGCCTTCCGAATCGGTGACATGAACGCTCACGACCGGGTCTGCGACGGCTTCTTGCGGCGCGCAGTCAGCTCGAGCACCGCGTCGCCCAGCCGATCGACGAGATCGCCCGCGACCATCCCGACTTCCCCTTCGTCGGCCTCCGCGAGATCGCCCGCGCAGCCGTGCAGATACACGGCGAGCTTCGCCGCCGCCTCGGCGTCGAGAAACTGAGCGAGCCATGCGGCGACCATGCCGGTGAGCACGTCGCCGGTGCCGCCGGTGGCCATCCCTGCGTTGCCGGTGAGATTGATGAACGTCTTCCCGTCAGGCGTCGCGATGATCGTCCGGTGCCCTTTCAGCACGACGGTCAGGCGACGCGTCGCCGCGAAGTCGCGCGCGATGTCCAGCCGGTGCTGCTGGACGTCCTCGACCGAGACGCCGACGAGCCGCGCCATCTCGCCGGGATGCGGCGTGACGATGATGTCGATGCCGTCGCGGCCGACGAGCCCGTCGGCATCGCCGGCGAACGCGTTCAGCGCATCGGCGTCGACGACGAGCGGCACGCCCGCGCGCTCGACCAGCCCCTGCACGAACGCCTTGGTGGACTCCGACCGCCCGAGACCCGGACCGACGGCGATGACGTCCGCGCCGGACTCGAGCACGCGATCGAGCGCTTCCCACGCGATCGTGCCCTCGTCGGTCTCGCTCATGGCCTCGGTCATGTACTCCATGCCGTGCGCGGCGACGGCGGCGACGACCGAGGCGGGCGTGGCGATGGTGACGAGCCCCGCACCCGACCGCAGCGCGGCCTTCGCCGTGAGCGCGGCGGCGCCGGTCTTGCCGCGCGAGCCCGCGACGACGAGCACGTGCCCGTAGTCGCCCTTGTGGGAGTCCTGGCTGCGCGGCTCGATGAGCGACCGCATCGACTCCTTGGTCAGGACCTCGACCCACGGGCCCTCGAGCCCGCGAATCACGGCCTGCGGAATGCCGATGTCGGCGATGACCAGCGAGCCGGCGAACGCTTCGGCGGGCGGCAGCACGAGCGGCAGCTTCGGCGCGCCCAGCGTGACCGTGACGGTCGCGTGCACGGCCGGGCCCGGTACGTCGGGACCGTCGGCGGACAGGCCGCTCGGCAGATCGATCGACACGACCGGCCGCGCCGACGCGTTCAGGTCGGCCACGACCGTCTCCGCGAGCCCGGACAGCGGCGCGTTGAGCCCCGTCCCGAACAGCGCGTCCACGACGACGTCCGAGCCGAGCACGTCCGTGCCGTGCAGTTCCCACGCGGCGGCGTCAGCAATCTCGACGATGTCCACCCCGAGATTGCGCAGCACGTCGAGGTTCGCGCGCGCGTCCCCTTTCACCTCACCCGCCTCGCCGATCAGGTACACGCCGGTGTCGAGGTTGCGTTCGATGAGCGTGCGGGCGACGACGAAGCCGTCGCCGCCGTTGTTGCCGCGGCCGCAGAGCACGGCGATGCGCATGGACGCGAGGCCTTCGAACGACGACTCCATGGCGGCGACGACCTGGCGGCCGGCATTTTCCATGAGCACGATCGACGGCACGCCGATCTCCTCGATCGTGCGGCGATCGGCTTCGCGCATCTGTTCGGTCGTGAGCACACGCATGCGGGCGGGGTCCTCCGCGGTCGAAGCCCGAGCGTATATCCTTGTGCTAGACTCGCGCAACTTTCTATGAACGCCGTCGTGTTCGTCAACGGAACCATCACGGACGCCGATCGGGCCTCGGTCGCCGTCTTCGATCACGGATTTCTTTTCGGCGAGGGCATCTACGAAACGCTGCGCACGTACGCGCGCGAGCCGTTTCTCTTCGATCGGCATCTGCGGCGGCTCCGGCACTCGGCGTCGCTGCTGGCGCTCGACGTGCCGTGGAGCGATGCGGATCTGCTCGCCGATGTACGCCAGACCATGGCCGCTCAGCCCGGGCTCACGGGCCCTTCAGGCGTTGAAGAAGCGTACATTCGCATTCTCGTCACGCGCGGCGTCGGCGATCTGAGCTACAACCCCGCCGCCTGCCCCCAGCCCTCGCTCGTCATCATCGTCAAGCCGTTTCCCGGGCAGCCGGAGCGGACATTTTCGCAGGGGATCAAGGTCGCGCTCGTCAGCGTGCGCCGCAACCATCCGCAGGCGCTCAACCCCGAGATCAAGAGCAACAACCTCATCAACAACGCGCTCGCGATGCAGGAAGCGATTCGCCGCGGCGCCGAAGAAGCGCTGATGCTGAACCAAGCCGGCGAGCTCGCCGAATGCGCGCAGTCGAATGTGTTCCTGGTGCGCGGCGGCGCCGTGCGCACGCCGCCGCTCACAGCGGGGCTCCTGCCCGGCGTGACGCGCGAGTACGTACTGGAGCTCGCGGCGAGCCTCGGCATGGACGCACGCGAGGCGCGCCTGACCCCGGATGATCTGCAGGCCGCTGATGAAGTCTTCATCACCGGCACGACGCGCGAAGTCACGCCCGTGGTGGCCGTCGACAATCACCGCGTCGGCGAGGGCACGCCAGGACCGATCACGACGACGCTCCTCTCGGAGTTCCGCGCGCGCGTCAGCGGCGGCATGAAGACCAGAAGCGCGGTCTAGCTCTTCACTTCAGCGTACGCCTCGATCGGCGGACACTCGCAGACCAGATGTCGATCCCCGAACGGATTGTCGATGCGGGCGACCGGGGGCCAGTACTTGCGCGCGCGCAGGCCCGGCACCGGATAGGCGGCTTGCTCGCGCGAGTAGGGATGCGTCCACTCCGCCGCGAGATCTTCCGCCGTGTGCGGCGCCTGCTTGAGGAGATTGTCCTTCGCGTCCGCGCGCCCGTCGGCGACGGCTTGAATCTCGCCGCGGATCGCGATCATCGCGTCGCAGAAGCGATCGAGCTCTTCCTTCGGCTCGCTTTCGGTGGGCTCGACCATGAGCGTGCCCGCCACGGGGAACGACACCGTCGGCGCGTGGAAGCCGTAGTCGACGAGCCGCTTCGCCACGTCCTGCTCATCGATGCCCGTCTTCGCCTTGAACGGCCGCAGGTCGAAGATGAGCTCGTGCGCGATGCGCCCGGTCTCGCCCGCGTAGAGCACCGGATAGTGCGACTCGAGGCGGGCCTTGATGTAGTTCGCGTTGAGCATCGCGACGCGCGTCGCGTCGGTCGCGCCCGGGCCGCCGAGCATCCGCACGTAACCGTACGAAATCAGGAGGATGCTCGGGCTGCCCCACGGCGCCGCGGAGACGGCTGAAATCGCCTGCGCGCCGCCGGTGCGAATGACCGAGTGCCCCGGCAGGTACGGCGCGAGATGCTCGGCCACGGCGATCGGGCCCATCCCGGGCCCGCCGCCGCCGTGCGGAATCGCGAACGTCTTGTGCAGGTTGAGATGGCACACGTCCGCGCCAATGGCCGCCGGGCTCGTCAGCCCGACCTGCGCGTTCATGTTGGCGCCGTCCATGTAGACCTGGCCGCCGTGCTCGTGGACGATTGCGCAGATCTCCTTGATCTGCCGCTCATAGACGCCGTGCGTGCTCGGATACGTGATCATCAGGCACGAAAGCTCGTCGCGGTGCGCGGCCGCTTTCGTGCGAAGGTCCGGCAAGTCGACGTTGCCGCGGTCATCGCAGGCGACGACCACGACGCGCATGCCGGCCATCACCGCACTCGCGGGATTCGTGCCGTGCGCCGATTGCGGAATGAGCGCGACCGTGCGCTGCGACTGCGATCGCGCGCGGTGATACGCCTGAATCACGAGCAACCCCGCGAACTCGCCCTGCGCGCCCGAATTGGGCTGCAGCGACACCGCAGGGAACCCGGTGATCGCACCCAGCGCGTCCTCGAGCTCCGTGAAGATCTGCTGGTAGCCGGCCGTCTGCTCCACCGGTGCGAACGGGTGAATCCGCGAGAACTCCGGCCAGCTCACCGGCAGCATTTCGGCCGCCGCGTTGAGCTTCATCGTGCACGAGCCGAGCGGAATCATCGCGGTGTCGAGCCCGAGGTCTTTGCGCTCGAGCGACCGGATGTACCGCATCATTTCCGTCTCGGAGTGATGCGCGTTGAACACCGGATGCGCGAGGTACGCCGAGCGCCGACGGAGGGTGTCCGGCAAGCTCGTCCGCGTCGCGGGCGGAATCAGTCGCGGCGCGGACGCGCCGCTCCCGTCTTCGAACGCCGACACGATGTCGGCGAGATCGGCTTCGCTGACCGTCTCGTCGAGCGACAGCTGCACCACGCCGTCCGCCGGATAGCGGAAGTTGATGCCGCGGGCCTCCGCGGCGCGGCGTACCGCGCTCGCTTCTGCTACGCCGCGCTCGAAGTAGAGCGTGTCAAAGTACGCGCGGTTCGCCTGCGTCCAGCCCAGCGCCGACACAGCGGCCGCCAGCCGGACCGCCTGGTCGTGGATCCGCGCCGCAATGCCGCGAATCCCGTCAGGACCGTGATACACCGCGTAGAAGGCCGCCATGTTGGCGAGCAGCGCCTGCGCCGTGCAGATGTTCGAGGTCGCCTTCTCCCGGCGGATGTGCTGCTCGCGCGTCTGCAGCGCCATGCGGTACGCTCGGCGGCCGCGCGCGTCGACGGACACGCCGATCAGCCGGCCCGGCATCTGCCGGACGAACTCTTCGCGCGCGGCAAAGAAGCCCGCGTGCGGTCCGCCGTAGCCGAGCGGTACGCCAAATCGCTGCGCGCTGCCGACGACGACGTCGGCGCCGGCGTCGCCGGGCGGCATTACGAGCGCCATCGCGAGCAGGTCGGTGCCGACCGCCACGCGTGCGCCGGCGGCGTGCGCGCGCTCGATGAGCGCGGACAAATCGTGCACCTCACCGCGGTCGTCGGGCGACTGCGCGTAGACGCCGAACACATCCGGGCCGATCTCGGCGCGATCGAGATCCTCGAAGCGCACCGCGAGGCCGAGCGGCGTCGCGCGCGTGAGGATCACCTCGCGCACCTGTGGAAACACCCGGTCCGACACCAGGAACGTCGTCGCTTCCGCGCCGCGATGGACGCGCAGCAGCAGCGACATCGCTTCGGCCGCGGCCGTCGCTTCGTCGAGCAACGACGCGTTGGCGACGTCCATCCCCGTCAGATCGCTCACCGTCGTCTGGAAGTTGAGGAGCGATTCGAGCCGCCCTTGCGCGATCTCGGCTTGATACGGCGTGTACGGTGTGTACCAGCCCGGGTTCTCGAACACGTTGCGCTGGATGACGGGCGGCGTGACGGTGTCGTAGTAGCCGATGCCGATGTAGCTCCGCGCGACGCGATTCTTCGCGGCGATCGTCCGGAGGCGGCGCAGGTACTCGAATTCGCTCTCGGCGGGCGGCAACGGCGGCGGCGCCGTCAACCGGATGCCTGCGGGCACGATATCAGCGACGAGCGCGTCCAACGACGGCGCGCCTACCGTCTCGAGCATGTCGGCGACGTCAGCGTCGCGCGGGCCAATGTGTCTGGATTGGAAAGAATCGGTCACGTGGCTCCCGGTTACTTCGCGATCTCGGTATAGGCCTGCGCGTCGAGCAGTCCGCTCGCCTCGGCGGGCACGCTCGGACGGAGACGGATCATCCAGGCTTCGTGCGGCTTGGCGTTGACCGACTCCGGATGCGCGGAGAGGTCGGCGTTGATGGCCAGCACTTCACCCGAGACCGGCGAGAACAGCTCCGACACGGCTTTGACAGATTCGATCGTGCCGAAGACCTCGCCCTGTTTGACCTGGCGGCCCACCTCGGGCAGCTCGACGAACACGATGTCGCCCAGCTGACGCTGCGCGAAGTCGGTGATGCCCACGGTGGCTTCCCCGCCCTGCAGCCGGATCCACTCGTGATCGCGGGTGTACTTCAAATCTGCTGGATACATGACCGCTCCTGGTTACGCCTTCGGCCGTTTGTAAAACGGCTCGGCCACGACTTCGGCGCGGGCGGTGCGCCCGCGAATATCGATCTCGAGCGCCGTACCGAGCGCACTCATCTCGAGGGGGACCATCGCAAAGCCAATCGCCTTCTTCAAGAACGGCGTCTGGGTTCCGCTCGTGACGACGCCGACCGCGCGGCCGTCGGCGACGACTGAATGCCCGTGACGCGCGATCGCGCGTTCTCTCATTTCGAACGGCACGAGCTTGCGGGCGAGCGCGCCGCCCTTCTGATCGCGCAGGCGGTCCGCGCCGAGAAACCCCGGTTTCTTCCACCCGACGATCCAGCCGAGCCCGGCTTCGAGCACGCTCGTCTGGTCGTCCATGTCGCTGCCGCAGAGCCGCATGGCCGCCTCGAGCCGCAGCGTGTCGCGCGCGCCCAGGCCGCACGGGATCGCGCCCGCGTCTCGTCCGGCCGCGAGCACACTCGTCCACAGCCGCTCGGCGGAAGCCGGCGGCACGAAGATCTCGAAGCCGTCTTCGCCGGTGTAGCCGGTGCGCGAGATCGTGGCACGGATGCTCGCCACCTCGCCGGTCGCAAACCAGTAGTACTTGATCGCGGATAGATCGACGCCGGTCAGCGTCTGAAGAATCGCCTGGCTCGCGGGCCCTTGAAGCGCGAGGAGCGCGTAGCGTGAACTAGAGTTCACGACCGAGACGTCGCCGCGGCCTTGCACCTTGGCGGCGATCCACTCGTGGTCTTTCATGATGTTCCCGGCGTTGACGACGAGGAGGTAGTGCTCGGGTCCCATGCGGTACACGAGCAGGTCGTCGACAAACGTGCCGGTGTCGGTCGTGAGCGCGGAGTACTGAATCTGGCCGACGGCGAGCTTCGACGCGTCGTTGCTCGTCACCCACTGCACGGCGTCGAGCGCCCCGGGGCCGGCGAGCTCGATCTCGCCCATGTGGCTCACGTCGAAGAGCCCGGCGCGCGTGCGCACGGCCAGGTGCTCATCGCTGATGCCCGAGTACTCGACGGGCATGTCCCAGCCGCCGAACTCCACCATGCGCGCGCCGCTCGCGCGGTGCGTGGCATTGAGCGGAGTCTTCTTGAGTTGCGCCGGCGAGCTCGACGACATGTGAGGTGGAGACTCGCCGCCGGACGAGCGCGACAGGACCGGCGAGCCGCATAACAACGTACTATCCCGCTCGCAGAACGGTCAAGGCCGGCGGCGCGCCGGGAGAGCGGACACCGGGAGTCGCTTGCGCCGATCCTGGCGAAACGACTCCCGGCGTCTTGTACGGCCCTACGGCTTGTGGCGCGGCCAAACGATCCGGACGATCGCATAGGCGAAAGCCGCAATCCCGAGGGCGACCGCTGGCCCAACCGACCGGGCCTGGGCGTCCGGGATCGTCGTCAGCACCACCGGCATGAGTGTCGCCGCCACGACCAGACTGATGACGATCTGCACAACCACCGCCACAGCGCGCATGTCCCCTCCTCGATCCTCGGATCCTCGTCGTGCGCTGCGAGCGCTCAGATCGTGTCTCCGCCCCTCAACCCCACGCAGCTCACCCACCAAGAAAACGCCCCGATGGCCCGCAGGTCGTAGATCGTGGCGCACGCGGTCTTGCCGATGACGTCGTACCACGACAGGCCGCTCATGCAGTCCTCGAACTCCTTGTAGCAGGCGACCGCTTCCTTGACGTACTCGTCCCAGCACTCGCCTGGGCCGAAGCGCGCGTCAACAATGCGCGCCGTCTGGAGCATCGCGCGGGCGGTCCGGACGACCGCAAGCGCCTGGTCGCGCTCGCCAGCGACGGAGAGCAGGAACGCCCGCGTCAGGAGCAACGTCTGGCCCGTGGGGGAGGCGACGCCGAGATTGACGCGGCCGAGCAGTTCGACGCCGCGTCGAATCGCGGGCGATCCGCTCAGGAGCCGCACGACGGCTGCGCCGGCCTCCGGGTGCGCCGGCGTCACGCGAACGCGGCCGTGCGGCGCGGTCACGAGCAGCCCGTTCTTGTCGATCGTGAGGCTGATCTTCTCGCCGGCCGCGGTCACCGTCGTTTCGAGGCGATCAGCGCGGAGCTCGCGGCGCACCGTGACCGCGCGGTCTCCGATCTCGACCGATACTGTCCCCGGCCGATCTTGTTGCACGCGGACCTCGAGGCCCGTGCCTGGATCTTTCACTCGTTGCACGATGCCCTTCGGCGCCGGCGTCGCCGCGAAGGCCGGTGATGCACTCAGCAACGCGGCCGTAGCCGCGGCGATCGCGAAATGCAGTGGCGTGATACGCATGTTCTCTGTCCTCCGTCTCGTGTCCGGCAAACCGGCCGTCGGCGACCTCGCGCGTGTTCGTGGCGACCTCGCGTCAGGAGGCGACCGTCGGCGGCACGAGCACGTCCGGCGCCGCAGCGAGCGCCGGGGTGTGAAAGGCCTGCCGGCCGCCAATGTCGTAGTCCAGATGCGCCTGCAGCGTGTGATAGCTAATGTCGAGCACGTCGCACGCGCGTCGCTTGTTGCCGTGGCAGCGCTCGAGCACCAGCCGCGCGTAGCGGCTGCACCACGCGCGCAGCGACTCGTCATGGTTGACCGGCTCACCCAGCAGCTCTCGATAGTCCTTGGAGATCTCCGGCGGGAAATCGCCGACCTCGATGGACGGTCCTGGGGCCAGGGCGACAGCGCGCTCGATGACGCGCCCGAGCTGCCGGACGTTGCCCGGCCAGTCATATGCGACCAGCGCTTCGAGGGCACGAATCGAAATCGAAACCAATCGCGTGCGTCGATGCCGCATCACGAAGTGATCGACGAGCAGAGGGATGTCGCTCCGGCGCGCGCGCAGCGGCGGCACGTGCAGCTCGACGCCGCCCAGGCGGTAGTAGAGGTCCGGTCGAAAGCGCCCGGCCTGAACGAGCGCGGCGAGACTCCGGTTGGTCGCCGCCACGACGCGGACGTCCACCTGCCGCGCGTACTGCCCGCCGACGCGCTCGATGGTCAAGTCCTGCAGCACGCGCAGGAGCTTGGCCTGAGCCGTCGGCGATAAATCGGCAACCTCGTCGAGAAACAACGTGCCCTGGTCGGCCTGCTCGAACTTGCCGCGTCGCCCTCGGACGCCCGTGGCTGTACGCTCCTCGATCCCGAAGAGCTCGGCTTCGAGCAGCGTCTCGACCAACGCCGCGCAGTTGACGGCCACGAACGGCCCGCGCGCCCGGGTGCTGTGCTCGTGCAGCTGGTGCGCCACGAGCTCCTTGCCCGCCCCGCTTTCTCCTTCGATCAGGACCGTGAAGTTCGTCTTCGCTACGCGCGCGACGCGCACACGTAGCTCCTGCATCACCGCGCTTCGTCCAACCAGCATGAGCGGCTCCTGACCCTCGACCACACACAACACCGGTGCCAACCAGGAAATCCGGTGAAACGCCCGCCCAGTCCGGGCGCCTCACCGCGCAGGGGTAGTTCGTTCCCTCCCGGGGAACCATCGAGCTCTAGACATCCACCCAGGTCCGGGTCGTCGGTGCGTACCTGAGCACGCGAGTCCTGCCTGTCGCGCCGGCCAGCCTTACGGCGTACTGCGCGCCCATCGGCGACCGAAGGAAGAGCGTGCCGGCCGTACAGCTGCCCAGGGCCGAGAAGCTCGCCAGGTTGCTCGTCCCGAAGCGCACCGGGGCCGGCGACGGCGGCTCGCCGCCTGGCCCGCGAATGGTCGCATCGACGGCGATCTCCACGCCGGGAAACATCGCCTGCAGATCGTGCGGGCCCTCGAGACAGGCGTCGGTGCCGCTGGCAATCTCGGCGCGACGGATGCCATTGCCGTTGCCATCCGCGCAGACGCGAAATGTCCAGCGGCCGCCCTGTTGATCGAAGACGAGCCCGATCGATCGCGACTGCGACACGGCCTCGAGTCTCGCGAGGCGAAACCGCGAGGCCATCACGCTCGCAGCCTGGCTCGCTCGTCCCGCATCGATCGTCGCGCCCGTCGTCGGCACGGCGAACGCGACGAGCAGCGACGCGATGGCGAGCACGATGACGAGCTCGGCGAGCGAGGTGCCTGACTCACCGTCCAGCCGGTGGCCGTGCGCTTGCGCCTGTCGCGCGTCGCGCGTCATCGGTCGCTGAGCTTGACTGGCGCCACGGACACCAGCGGCTTGAGCTTGAGGAACGACTTCTCCCCGATGCCGCGGACGTTCATCAGATCCTCGATCTTCTTGAAGCCGCCGTTCTTCTGGCGGTACTCGATGATCCTCGCGGCCGTCGCCGGACCGATGCCCGGCAGCAACTCGAGCTCGGCACTCGATGCCGTATTCAAGTTGATTGGCGTCGACGAGCCTTGCTGAACGACGCGGGCCGGCGGCTTCTGCTGCTCCTGCGCGCGGGCGAGCGCGGTCAGGCCCATCACCATGACGAACATCACAATCATCGACACGTAGCTTCGACGCATAACGGATCCTCCTAGCGGCGAGCAGATGTCGCCGCGTTGTGTGGTTTGTGGGATCCGAGCCGGCCGCCGCGCCTCCGCGCGAGGTCGGCGTCCGAGACGACAGCAGCCAGCCGAATCCCGCGCCTCTTACAGGCAAACGCGCGGCCAACCGAGCCGTGGGCTCGAGACGTCAGCGCAAACGGCTGAGCGGAGAGGAGATGAGCGAAGGGACGCGCGCGAGGACGCGAGCGGTCGTGATCAGCGACCCTGCGAAATGACGCCTGGAGTTGACGATTGGAACCACGCCACGGTGCGGCGCAGTCCCTCGTCGAACGGTACGCTGGGTTCGAAGCCGAGCATCTGGCGGGCCTTGAAGATGTCCGCCTGTGAATCCTTCACGTCGCCTTCGCGCGTCGGACCGAACTCAGGCTCCGTGGTCTTCCCGGTAATCACCTGCAGCGCGCGAATCAGCTCGAGCAGCGACACGCGCCCGCCCGCCGCAACGTTGATGACCTCGCCGGCGACGTTCGGCGCGTCGCAGCAGCGCAGCACGCCGTTGACGACGTCCGCGACGTAGGTGAAGTCGCGTGTCTGCCGGCCGTCACCGTAGATCCTGGGCGTCTTTCCGGACGTCATCGCGTCGATGAACAGTGAGATCACGCCAGAGTACGGCGAGCCTGGATCCTGCCGCGGGCCGAAGACGTTGAAGTACCGTGTCGACACAGTCTCGAGCCCGTAGAGCTTCGTGAAGAGCTGGCAGTACTGCTCGCCGATGAGCTTCTGCAGGGCATAGGGCGACAACGGGTTGGGCCGCATGTCCTCGCGCTTCGGCAGCACCGCCGTGTCGCCGTAGACCGACGAGGACCCGGCGAAGACGAGCCGCTTGACCTTCGCGTCACGCGCGGCGACGAGCATCTGCAGCGTGCCTTCGACGTTGGCGCGATGGGACGTGACGGGGTCCTTGACCGACCGGGGCACCGACGGAATCGCGGCCTGGTGCAGGACGTAGTCGCAACCCGCCACGGCGCGCCTGGCCACGTTCGGGTCCGAGATGTCTCCATCAACGAGGTCGACGTGCGTCTGCGCGGGCAGGTTCTCGCGCTTGCCCGTCGAGAAGTTGTCCGCGATTCGAACCTTCTCACCTCGCCTCAGGAGCTCCTCGACGAGGTGCGAACCAATGAAGCCGGCTCCGCCGGTTACCAGATACATAGCCACGGGCGCGTGTGTCCTCCGACGCTACTTATCGACTTCCCGACTTTCCGACTCCATCGACGTTCAGGATTCGTAAGGTTCCGCCGCAGCCGTCAATAAGCCGAATCCTGTTCGCCTGCGCGACCCTTGCGGGCCGCTTCGGCGTAATGACCATTCCTCTCGGCCCGGCATTGCTGACGGGCTCCAGCGGCCTACCCGGAGGCTTCGGACGGGCCGTCCTAGAACGCCTCCCTATTTGGCCTTGCTCCGTGCGGGGTTTTGCCTGCCATCGGCCTCACGACCGACGCGGTGCGCTCTTACCGCACCTTTTCACCCTTACCCGCCTTCGCCCTCCGCCCTTCGGGCCCCGGACCTCGGCGCGGCAAGCTCAGTCTTGGTAGAGCCTGCCTCGCCGAAGCTCGAGGCGCGAAGCGCCGAGAGCGAAGGCGGGCGGTATATTTTCTGTGCCACTGTCCTTCGGGTTGCCCCGACCGGGAGTTACCCGGCGCACTGCCCTTCGGAGTTCGGACTTTCCTCGGCACCCGTCACGCTTGCGCGCGACTGGCGACGCGGTCATCTCGCCGGCTGCGGCGGAATCCTTCTATCTTACCGGGTTCGGGAGCGCGTCGCACGTGACCTGCTGCCAGCCAACGCCTGGATTCGGCGAACCCGTTCTATCCGTCGCTTTCCTGCTTGATGTTGTACTGCTCGAGCTTCTTGTAGAGATTGCTGCGCGGCGTGTCGATGACGTCCGCGGTCTTCGAGATGTTCCACCCGAACTCGCGCAGCTTCTCAACCAGAAACGCGCGCTCGGACCACTCTTTGAAGTCGCGCAGCGTCGCGGGCTTGCCCGCGGGCAGGGACGGGTCGGCCGCGGTCACCGCCGCGGCGCGCGCCGCCTCCGACCGCACGACCTGCTGCACGTCGTCGGCCTCGATGACGTCGCGTTCGGTCATGATCAGCAGCCGCTCGACCGCGTTCCGCAACTCACGGATGTTGCCCCGCCACCGCGCGCGCCGCAGGGCCTCGATCGCGCTCGGCGAGAAGCGCGCCGGCCGGCGGTTGTTCTCGCGGCTGAACTGGCTGACGAACGCCTGCACCAACGCCGGAATGTCCTCGAGGCGCTCGCGAAGCGGCGGCACCGCAATCGGAATGACGCTCAGCCGGAAGTACAGGTCCTCGCGAAAACGCCCTTCGGCGATCTCGTCCTCGAGATCCTTGTTCGTCGCCGCAATGACGCGGACGTCCACTTTGATCGTCTTGGCTGACCCGAGGCGCTCGACCTCGCCCTCCTGCAGGACGCGCAGCACCTTGGCTTGCGTCTTCGGGCTCATGTCGCCGACTTCGTCGAGGAAGATCGTCCCGCGGTCGGCCTGCTCGAACTTGCCGGTCTGCTTCTCGGTGGCGCCGGTGAACGCGCCGCGCTCGTGACCGAAGAGCTCGGATTCGATCAGCTCCTCGGGAATCGCCGCGCAGTTGACCTGCACGAAGCGCTCTTTCGACCGCAGGCTGGCCTTGTGGATCGCGCGCGCGATGAGCTCCTTGCCGACGCCGCTCTCGCCGAGAATGAGCAGGGTCGCGTTGGTCGGGGCGGCGCGCCGGACCTGTTCCATGATCTGCTTGAGCGGCGTGCTTTCGCCGATCATCTGCTGGCGCGTCTCGAGCGCCGACCGCAGCGTGCGGTTCTCGCGCCGCAGCGACCCGAGCTCGACCCCTTCGCGCACGGCATCGAGCACGTACTCTTTCGACAGCGGCTTCTCGATGAAGCGGAACGCGCCCAGCCGCCCCGCTTCGAGCGCCGTGGACGCCGATCCGTGCGCGGAGACGATCACGACCGGCAGCGTCTCGTTGGTGCCGCGCAGACGGCTCAGGACCTCGAGGCCGTCGAGCCCGGGCATCTTGATGTCGAGAAAGACGAGATCGGGCGAATCGCGCTCGGCCATCGTGAGGCCCTCCGGGCCGGATCCGGCCAGGAGCACCTCGTAGCCCTCGTACTCGAGAATCATCCGCATCGTGTCGCGGATGGCCGGCTCGTCGTCCACGACGAGAATGCGCGGCTTCATGGTTGCGGCGGGTCAATCGTGATCGAGTAGATCGCGCGCTCCTTGACCGACGGGTCGTAGACGAGCACGGCGACGGCGGCTCCGGGCCGCAGGGAGGCCAGAACCGCACGGAACTCGGCCTCGGACGTCACGCGTTGGCGGTTGACTTCGAGCAGGACCTGCCCGCGGTGGATTGGCGCCGTTCGCGCGGGTCCGGCCGGATCGACATCGACGATGACGACCCCGGACAGCGTGTCGGGCACGGCCAGGCGACGGGCGTCAGCGACCTCGCGGTTGCGCACGGAGAAGCCAAGCAGCGCGCCATCGCGGCTCGCCGGCTCGACGTTGGCGTTGACCGGCCCGCGCGGCTGCAGCGCCGGCAGCAGCGGCCGCTCCTCGAGCTTGACCTGCAGCGGCCGCATTTCGCCGTCGCGCCAGACGTCGAGCGACGCCATCGCCCCGGGCTCGCGGGCCGAGATGTAGCGAATCAGCTCGTCGTCCGATTGAATCGGCCGGCCATCGGCCGCGACGATCACGTCGTAGGTCCGCAGCCCGGCACGCTCGGCGGGCGTATCGGCCGAGACGTACTCGACGAGCGCGCCATGCGCGGGATCGATCTTGAGCGCGCGCTGCAGAACAGGCGTCACGTTCGTCAGCCCGATGCCGATGTAGCCGCGCGACACGCGGCCGCGCTCGCGCAACTGCGGGAGCACGGCGATGACCTGATCGATCGGCACCGCGAAGCCGATGTTCGCGGCCTGCGCGCTGATGGCCGTCGTGATGCCCACGACCTGGCCGCGGGCGTTGATCAGCGGACCGCCGCTGTTGCCGAACGTGATCGCCGCATCGGTCTGAATGAGGGAATCGAGGCTCGGGTCGAATACCTTCCGGCCGAGGAAGCTCACGACGCCGACGGTCACCGAGTGGTCGTAACCGAGCGGGTTGCCGATCGCGCACACCCACTCGCCGACGCGCAGCGACTCGGACTTGCCGAGCGGCGCCACCACCAGCGGATCGTGGGACTGGATCTGCAGCAGCGCGACGTCGATCGCCGGATCGACGCCGACGACCTGCGCGCGGAACATGCGGCCGTCGCGAAGCTTGACCGTCAGCCGATCCGCGCCATCGATGACGTGGAAATTCGTGAGGATGAACCCGGCGGGGTCGATGATGAATCCGCTGCCCGACCCTTCGCGCACGCCGCCTTCATCCGGCCAGCGGCGCGGGATAACCAGGCGCGACCGGTCGTCGCTCGCGCGTGCGGCGGCGTCGACGTTCACGACGGCGCCGTTGAGGCTGGTGGCGACGGCGGCGAAATCCGCCTGCCCGCTGGTCAATACGGGCGCCGACGCCGGCGCCGGCGGCTCAGACGCCACGGTGAGTGGGGTCGTCCGCGTCTGTTCCGGCCGCAGCGGATACGGCGTCGAATCGTCCCGTGAGTGCGATCCGGCCGCCACGAGGCCTAGAAGAAAGCACACGAGGCCGGTCAGGGCCGCGAGGAACAGTGCCGAACGCTTCATTCGTCAGCTCGAAGATTTCATTATAAGGGCCAGAAACCCGGCCTCATCGAGCACGGGCACCTTCAGTGCTTTCGCCTTCTCGAGCTTGGTGCCCGGATCCTTGCCGGCGACCAGCCACGTAGTGTTTCGGCTGACGGACCCGGCGACTTTGCCCCCGTGCTCGGCGATGCGCTCGGCTGCCTGCTCGCGGCTCATCGACTCGAGCGTGCCCGTCAACACGAGCGTCTGCCCCTGTAGAGACGTCGACTTGCGGCCGCTGGCCGTGGGCGCCTCTTCCATACGCACGCCCGCGTCGGCCAGCCGATTGAGGAGGTCGGCGTTGGGGAGCGCGTCGAGGAAGGTCCGCACCGAGCGCGCCACGACGGGCCCGATGTCCGGCACGGCCTCGAGGGTCTCGACCGACGCGGCCCGCAGCGCCGGAATCGAGTGGAACGCGTCGGCGAGCGCCCGGGCCCCGCCCTCCCCCACGTGGCGGATGCCGATGCCGTGCAGCAGCCGCCAGATCTCGGCCTGCCGGCTCTTCTCAATCTCCGCGACGAGATTGGCGGCGGATTTCTTCCCCATGCGGTCCAGCGCGGCGAGCGTATCCGCCTTGAGCTGATAGAGATCGGCGTAGTCGTGCACGAGACCGGAGGTGACGAGCTGATCGACCAGCGACTCGCCGAGCCCCTCGATGTTCATCGCGTGCCGCGATGCGAAGTGCAGCAGGCCGCGTCGAATGCGCGCCGGGCAGGACGCGTTCTCACATCGCCAGACCACCTCTTCCTCGGGCTTCACGAGCCGGCTCTGGCAGAACGGACAGAGCTCGGGCATCTTCCACGGCTTCGTCCCGTCCGGCCGCTCGCTGATCAGGGGCTTGACGACTTTCGGAATGATGTCGCCGCCCTTCTCGATGAGCACGAGGTCGCCGTCGCGGATGTCCTTGCGCGCGACTTCCTGCTCGTTGTGCAGCGTCGCCATCGAGATCGTCGTGCCGCTCAGCCGCACGGGCTCGAGCACGGCGAACGGCGTCACCGCGCCGGTCCGCCCGACGTTGACGTCGATGCGAATCAACCGCGTCGTGGCCTGCTCGGCCGGGAACTTGAACGCAACGGCCCAGCGCGGAAACTTCGCCGTCGTGCCCAGCTCGTCGCGCAGCGTCAGGTCATCGAGTTTGATGACGACGCCGTCGGTCTCGAACTGGAGTTGCCGGCGCGCCTCACGCCACTCGTGCGTGTAGGCGATCACCGCGTCGATGCCGTCGCACTTCTTCCAGTGTGGCTCGACCGGACACCCCCAACTCGCGAGGAGTTGCAGCGACTCGGCATGCGTCGCGACTGGCGCCCGCGCGCCGCCGGGCATGACGATCTGATAGGTAAAGGCGCGCAGGCCTCGTCGGGAGACCGCGGCCGAATCGAGCGTGCGGACGGCGCCCGCGGCCGAGTTTCTCGGGTTGGCAAACACGGGCTCGCCCGCGGCCGTCCGCTCCTCGTTGATGCGCTCGAAATCCGCGCGCGGAAGATAAACCTCGCCGCGGACTTCGACAAGATCGGGCACGCTGCCGGAACCAGGCACGGCGCCCTTCAGCCGCAACGGCACCGCGCGAATCACGCGGATATTCGGCGTGACATCCTCGCCCTGGACGCCGTCGCCGCGCGTGACGCCGCGCACGAGTCGTCCCTTCTCGTACGTCAGCGCGATGCTGAGCCCGTCGATCTTGAGCTCCGCGACGTACGGCAGGACGGCGTCTTCCGGCCGCTCGAGCCCGCGGCAGAGGCGCGCGTGGAACTCGCGCAGCTCGTCCTCGCTGTAGGCGTTGTCGAGGCTCAGCATCGGCGCCGCGTGCCGGACGGTGTCGAAGCCTTCGGCGGGTCGCCCGCCGACCCGCTGGGTCGGCGAATCGGGGTCCTGCAGCTCGGGATGCGCGTGCTCGAGCGCCTTGAGCTCGTTCAGCAACGCGTCGAACTCGGCGTCGGAAATCTCCGGATCGTCGTGGACGTAGTAGCGCTCTTCGTGGTGGCGGATGAGAGCGCGCAGTTCGTCGACGCGTTTGGCGGGTGTCATGGACCTCGGCGATCGTAGATCGCCGATGGCTTATCGGTCTCGTCCGAGGACGTAGTCGATGAGAGCCAGGAGGCGATCGCGCTCGATCGAGGGCGGGAACGCGTTCGAGAGATGGGTCCGGGCCTGCTCGCCGTAGTGCACCGCCCGGGCGAACGCTTCGTCGACGGCGCCGTGGCTCGCCAGTCCGTCGGTGATGACGCGCCACGCCTCGGGCGTCACGGCGCCGCTCGCCACGACGTCCTGCACGAGCGCATGCATGTCCGGCCCGGTGCGCCGCAGGAGCAGGATGATCGGCATCGTCAGCTTGCCCTCGCGCAGGTCGCCACCAATGGGCTTGCCCAGCGCCGACGTATCGGCCGTGTAGTCCAGCACGTCGTCGACCATCTGGAACGCGATGCCGAGGTTGAAGCCGTACTCGCGCAGGGCGACGCGCTGCTCGGGCGTGCAGTCGCCGAGCAGGCCGCCGATCTCGGCGCAGCCCGCGAAGAGATGGGCGGTCTTGCGGCGGATGATCTCGAAGTGCTCGTCTTCGGTCAGGTTGACGTCGCCGGTCTTGGTCAGCTGGTAGAGCTCGCCCTCGATCATCTTCAGCGTCACGTCGCAGAGCAGGCGCACGATGTCGAGCGTGTCCTGCGTGAGCGCCATCGCCATCGAGCGGATGTAGAGGTAGTCGCCGAGGAGGACGGTGACATCGCTCCCCCACCGCGAGTGCGCCGCGAGCCGGCCGCGGCGTGTCTCGGCGCCGTCGATGATGTCGTCATGGACCAGCGTGGCCGTATGAATGAACTCCACGACGGCCGCGTTGAGGACGGCGCGATCGCCGGTGTAGCCGCAGAGGCGCGCGGCGAGCAGGAGCACCGCGGGGCGGACACGCTTGCCGCCGCTCATCTGGATGTACTTGCCCATCTCGGGAATCACGTTGACGCGTGACTCGAGATGGCGCGCGAACTCGCGCTCGACGCGCGTCAGCTCATCGCGGACGGGTTCCAGGATCTGCGAAAGATCCGGGACCGACGCGGTGTGCACATTCACGGGGATCGGTCTCGCCTGAGGACTCACCGTTGACAAAACCTGCGGGAATCAGACCACAGGTTCGCCGGGGTGTCAACGCAACGCATTCGTTTTGCCGTGCAAAGTAATTCGATCGCTCACACAACCGATCCCACAAACGCAAGGAAGTTCGCCGCGACCTGATCGGCCATCATCGGAGCGGGCGTCGACGTAATCTCCGCCAGCGTCGCAAGCGTCTGGACGACCCATGCCGGCTCGTTGCGCTTGCCACGATGCGGCACCGGCGCGAGGAACGGCGCGTCGGTTTCGACCAACAGCCGGTCGCGCGGGACGTACTTCACGACGTCACGAAGGCTCGTGGCCTTGGGGAACGTCAGGATCCCCGCCACCGAGATGAAGAAGCCGAGATCCAGCGCCAGTCGTGCATCGTCCGCCGTGCCGCTGAAACAGTGCATGACCCCGCGGAGGCGGCCTGCGCCGGCCTCGCGCAGGACGGCGACGGTGTCGGCGGTGGCTTCGCGCGTGTGGATGATCACCGGCTTGTCGAGTGCCAGGGCGACACCCACCTGGGCGGCGAACACCTCGCGCTGGACGTCCTTCGGCGAGAAGTCGTAGTGGTAGTCGAGGCCAATCTCCCCAACCGCCACCGCGTGATGGGCCCGGACGGCCCGCTCGGTGACGGCCGCGGCGTCGGCGGCCCGCCCGGCGTACGCGCCGGATCGATGCGGGTGAATGGCGGCGCCGAAGACGACCGCCGGCCACAGGGCGGCCACCCGACGCGCACGCTCGAGCTCCTCGTCTTCGTCGGCCGACAGGATGCAGAGGACGCGCTCGACGCCTGCCGCCTGCGCGCGCTCGGCGACGAGCTCGAGATCCGCGACGAACGCCTCGTCGGCCAGATGGCAGTGCGAGTCGACGGTCGCCACGCTATCTGATTCGCGTGCCTGGCGCCGGCGGCTGATCGAACGCCACGAGCATCGGCTTGCCGCCGTCGGGGCTCGCCGCGAGCACCATACCGTTCGACTCGACGCCCATCAGCTTCGCGGGCTTCAGGTTGGCGACGATCGCCACGTGACGGCCGACGAGCGCGTCGGCTTCGTACGCCTCGGCGATGCCGGCGACGATCGTGCGCTTCTCGACGCCGAGATCGACCTCCATCTTCATCAGCTTCTTCGAATTCGGCACGCGCTCGGCCGTGAGCACGCGCGCGACGCGCAGATCGATCTTCATGAAGTCGTCGATCGTCAGCCGCGTCTCGAGCGGCCACGGTGATGGGGCGGCAGCGTCGGGCGCAGCTGGCGCGGGGGCGGACGCGGGCGGCGTCACTGGCGCGGTCGGATTCGGTTGATCGGTCACACGGTTCTCCTTGGTCGAAATGTTGGCGGTCGCGGTGTCTGCCGGCGGAGCTTCGAGCCTCGGCCAGAGCAGACTGCCCTGCTGCACGGTGCGCGTCCCCTCGGCCTGCCATTCGGCGTGGCGGTCGAGACGCAGCGTCCGGATGTCGCGGTCCACCCCGAGACGGCGCAGGACCTCCTCACTCGACGCCGGCATGAACGGCGCGAGCAGCACCGCCGCGAGCCGCAGCGCTTCGCTGGCGTCCCACAGGACGGCGTCGAGCGCGCGCTCGTCGCCGGCCTTCGCCAGCTTCCACGGCTCGCGGGTGGCGATGAGCTGGTTGGCCTGGTCCACGCACGACATCACGCTCGCCGCGCCGCGCGACAACTCGTACTTCTCCATCGCGTCCCGATAACTCTGGCGCGCCCCGACGACGCCCGGAAGCGCCTCGGAAGCCGCGCCGGGCCCCTGCAGCACGCCTCCGCGATACCGATGAGCCATCGACGTCACGCGGTTGACGAGGTTACCGAGGTTGTTCGCCAGGTCGGCGTTGTAGGACTTCTCGAACAGCTCCCACGAGAAGTCGCCGTCCTGACCGAAGGCGATCTCGCGGGTCAAATACCAGCGCAGTGGATCGGGGCCGAGCCGCTCCGCCGCCTCGAGCGGATCGACGACGGTCCCGAGCGACTTGCTCATCTTCTCGCCCTTGAAGAGGACCCAGCCGTGGCCGAAGACCTGCCGCGGCGGCTCGACGCCCGCGCTCATCAGCATCGCGGGCCACACCACGCAATGGAACCGCGTGATGTCCTTGCCGACGATGTGCAGGTCGGCGGGCCACCAGGTGTCGAACTGGGCCTTGTCGCATCCGTAGCCCACGGCGGCGGCGTAGTTGATGAGCGCGTCGTACCACACGTAGACGACGCTCGTCGGATCGAACGGCAGAGGGATGCCCCACGACTGTCCGGCGCGGCTAACCGAGATGTCTTCGAGGCCGGCGTCGAGCAACCGCAGCATCTCGTTGCGGCGCGACTCGGGCTCGACGAACGCCGGATGCGCAGCGTAGTGCGCGAGCACACGGTCGCGATAGGACGACAGGCGGAAAAAGTAATTCTTCTCTTTGATCCAGTCGGGCTTCGTCTTGTGAATCAGACACAAGCCGTCCGGCGTGAGGTCCTTCTCCTGCTTGAAGGCCTCACAAGACACGCAGTACCAGCCCTCGTACGACCCGAGATAGATGTCGCCGGCCTCGTACGAGCGCTGGATGAGGTGCTCGACGGCGACCTTGTGCCGCCGCTCGGTCGTCCGGATGAAGTCGTCGAACGAGATGTTCAGGCGCGACCAGACCGTCCGGAACTCGTCCGCCATCCGATCGCAGTAGGCCAGCGGCGACAACCCCAGCTCGGTGGCCTTGCGGAAGACGTTCTGCGAGTGCTCGTCGTTGCCCATGACGAAGCGCACGTCGAACCCCGCGAGCCGCTTGTAGCGCGCGATGACATCCGCGGCGATCTTCTCGTAGGCGGTGCCCAGATGCGGGCGGGAGTTCACGTAGTCGATGGCAGTGGTCAGGTAAAAGCGCGGCATGCGGACAGATCATTCTATCGAGAACGTTGAAGTCCTGGGGAAAGCCGGGAGGTCCGGGTGGTCAAGCACTGGTCAACCGAGAGGTCCGGCCCTCCATTCGCCGAGGTCGTGGTTCATTGACCCGGTCGCCGAGGGGTCAATGAACCACACGGGCGAAACAACAACCCGCTCAAGGGCGCTGACTTTGTCGACAACCGCGGCTAACACGGCGCGTCAGCCGCCGATCTGGCCATTGCGCTCCCGCGCGGCAGCCCACTGATGCATCGCTTCCGCCTGCACGTCCTTGACCGGCCGTCCCGTTGCCGTGGCGACGCGGAGGCAGTCGTCGAACTCGGGCGCCGCGTTCAGGATTTCGCCGCGGCGGCCTGAGACCTTGATCCGCACCGAGCCACCTTCGACGGCGACGTCGACCCACCGGCGCTCGAGCGTCTCGCGCCACATCCGCTCGAACCGCACGCCGATGGTCGTCGTCTCCCGGAAGAGGAGGTCGCAGAGCGCTTCGCGGGCGCCCACCGGCGCGAGCACGGTGACGAGCGTCCCGGGCCGACCCTTCTTCATCTGCACGGCCGTGAGAAAGACGTCGAGCGCGCCGGCCGCCAGCAGGTGCTCGCTGACCGGCCCGAAGATCTGCGGGCTCATGTCATCGATCTCGCACTCGATTTTCGCGACGGCCTGCCCGTCCGACGAGGTGATGTCGACGTCCACGCGCTCGCCAATCACGACGCGGAGCACGTTCGGCGTCCGCTCGAAGTCGCGCGTGCCCGCACCGTAGCCGATCGCCCGCACGGAAATCGGCGGCATCGGGCCGTATGCACGCGCGTAGTCCGAGACGATGAGCGCCCCGGTCGGCGTCACGAGCTCCGCCTGGATGTCGGAGCCGTACATCGGGACGCCCACCAGCAGGCGCGCCGTCGCAGGTGCCGGCACCGGGAATCGCCCGTGCGCGATCTCGACCGTGCCGCCGCCGACGTTGAGCGGCGATGCGACGATGTCGGCAATGCCAAACCATTCGAGCGCGAAGACCGCGCCCACGATGTCGATGATGGAGTCGAGGGCGCCGACCTCGTGCAGGTGGACCTCGGACACCGGCATCTGATGGATCGCGGCCTCGGCCTCCGCGAGCCGGCGAAACAGACCAATCGCTCGTGCCTTGCCGGCGTCCGACAGCGCGGAGTGGTCGATCAGATGGGCGATCTCGTCGAGCGAGCGGTGCTCGTGCGAGTGATCGTGTTGATGACCGTGTCCGTGTCCGTGACCGTGATCGTGACGATGATCGTGTCCGTGATCGTGATGATGGCCGTACTGATGCGCGTGAGCGTGCGTGTGCACGTGCCCCGGCGCCTGACCAACCTCAACGACCTGCACGTGCGTGGCCGACACGCCCGCGCGCAGGACCTTGCTCACACGCAGCTCGTGACCGACGCCCAGGCTGCCGAGCGCCTCGCGCAGCCTCTCGACCGGCAACCCTGCATCGATGAGCGCGCCGAGGACCATGTCGCCCGCGGCGCCGGAAAAACAATCGAAGTAGAGCACGCTCGCCATCAGAGTCCCTTCGGTCCGAGCATCGAACAGTAGTGCGTGTCCGCCAGAATCAGGTGATCGACAACGCGCACGCCGACAACATCGCCTGCCGCCACCAGCCGCTCCGTAACCTCCACATCGTCGGCGCTCGGCGTGGCGTCACCCGACGGGTGGTTGTGGAACGCGACGAGGTGCGTCGCGCCCGCGCGGACGGCTTCGCGAAAGACTTCGCGCGGATGCGCCGAGCTGCCGTCCACGGCGCCGGTCGTGAGCAGCTGCGTGCGAATGACGCGCAGGCGGCTGTCGAGCAAGAGCACGCCGAACCGCTCCACCGGATACGCCCCGAACTGCGGGAGCAACAGGATCGCGGCGTCCTGCGCGCTCAGAATCCGATCACGCGCACGCGGCCGGCGCACGAGCGTCCGCCGACCGAGCTCGACCGCCGCCAACACGCGAGACGCGACGACGCGTCCGACCCCCGGCACGCCCGTCAGGTCATCGAGCATCATCCGCGTCAGCCCGTGCACGCCGCCGGCCATGCCCAGCAGGCGGTTGGCGATCGCGAGCGCGCTCGTGCCCGCCGGACCATGCCCGATCAACACGGCCAGTAGCTCGTTGTCCCCGAGCGCGTGGGCGCCGCCGCGCGACATCTTCTCGCGCGGCCGATCCTCGGGCGCCAAGTCGTTCATGCTACCAGACCCTCCTCGGTCGCGAACTCCGCGATCTCGCTGCGCTATACTTGCGCCCCGATGTCCCGTCGTTTGGTGCCGGCCGTACTGGCGCTCGTCATGCTCAGCGCGTGTTCCGAACCCCCGAACAAGGAGCACCAGCAGGCGGAGGAAGCGGTGGCAGCCGCACGCTCGGCCGACGCCGCCATCTACGCCCCGGAAGGCCTGCAGACGGCCGAAGCGGCGTTGCAGAAGTACGACGAATCAGTCGCCCAGCGCGATTACCGCCAGGCGCTGAATCTCGCCATCGAGGCGCGCGACAAGGCGTACGAAGCCGCCAAGCAGGCCGGCGACGCGAAGAACGCCGCGCGGAGCCAGGCCAGCAGGCTGATCGCGGAAATCGACGGGCTCACGATCACCGCCAATGCCCGCCTGGCGGGCACGGCGGCGCCTCGACCGAACGCTCAGGCCGCCGATCGCATCCGCGCCGCGCTCAAGACCGCGACGACGGCAGTGCAAGAAGCGCGCTCACTGATGGAGCGTCAGGACTATCGCGGGGCGATCCTGCGTTTGACGCCGGCCGCTGAAGGACTTCGGCGCGAAGTGCCGCCCCCGCCCGGACGCCGCGGCCGCTAGACGATCGGCAGTTCCTGCACTCGCGGCCTGCTCGCGGGCGTGCACAAACTGATCAGTCCAGCCAGAGCTCGCCGGAGCCGATGACCTCGGCGTCGCCGGTGAGCAGCAGATCCGTGTCCGTCCATTCGACGCGCTGTGTGCCGCCAGGCGAGACCACGTCCACGCGCCGGCTGGCGCCGCCGAACGCCGCGGCAGCCACCGCCGACGCGCACGCGCCCGTGCCGGACGCTTCCGTCGGGCCGACGCCTCGCTCCCAAATGAGGATGCGCACGCGGTCGGGCGCCTCGACAAGCGCCAGCTCGACGTTCGTACCCTGCGGAAAAAACGGATGCACCGCAAGGCCGGCCGCCACCGTGTGGAGCCGTTCGACGGTCGGCGGTTCGAGCACGACGCACTGCGGATTGCCAACGCGCATGACGGCGGCTGTCACACGCTCGCCCGCGACGTCGAGCGCCACCTGGCGCACGCCCTCGGGCGCTCCCATCGACGCGCGGAACCTGGTGACGCTGAGCCGGGCGCCGAGAAACGTCAATGCCTTGGGTCCGGCGGCGGTGCCGATCGTGAGGCTGTCGCCGGCCGAGAGGTTGCGCTCGAACGCCAGCCACGCGCCCACGCACCGCACGCCGTTGCCCGAAAGCTCCGACACGCTGCCGTCCGCGTTGAAGAGCCGCGTCGACGCGCCCGCCGTCGTCTCCTCGACGAGCATCACGCCGTCCGCGCCGATCCCCCGATGGCGATTGCAGGCGCGCCGGACGACCGACGGCACATCCGTGATGCCCGCCATCTCCGCCTCGAGGAGAATCAGAAAATCATTGCCGTACGCGTGAACCTTCGTGAATTTCATGTCGCTACTTCCGGCAGAACGCGAGCAGATGCCAGCCGAGCCGGCCGGTCACCGCCCGCGGCAGCGCGTTGAACGTCCCGACGAACAGCGTGTTGTACATCGTGCCCTTCCAGCCCTTGTGCAGCCGGCTCTTCACCGGAAACCGCTCCGTGACGACCTCGACGGACGAGAACCCGCCGAGCAGGGCGTGGAATTCCGCAATCGTGTACCGCTTGAGGACGGGGGCATCCTCGTGCTCGAGCGGCACTTTCATGACCTTGGACAAGACGTGCAGCCACGACCGCCGGTGATAGACCTGAAACATCGCCAGTCCTCCGGGCCGGAGCACACGCTGGCACTCGCGGACGAGCTGGCGGTCATCGCCGGTGTATTGGACGACACCGTGGGCGTACACGAAATCGACTGATGCGTCGCGAAAGGGCAAGGCCTCCCCGTCAGCCACGGCCACGGCGGCCGGGACGCCCTGCTGGCGCACGTTCTCGCGCGTCAGGGCCGCGGCGCTCTCCGTCAGGTCCACCCCCACCACGCGCGCGCCGCCACGGGCAAACCGCACGACCTCAACTCCGGCTCCGCAACCGACGTCTAATACGTCGCGCCCGCGCCAAGCGGTGAAATCCACCAGGCGGAGCAGGTGGTGCAGCTTCTCGAAGTGGTAGGCGTCAAGGTCGGCGAAGAAACCGGGACTCCCGACCGGATGCGTCGTGATCTCGAGGTCGTGAATGTGCGCGTTCCAGTAGCCGCGGACGCGCGCATTCGAGGATGTCGTCATCGACGAAATACTATAGGGCGGTCTGGGACCTATGCCGAGAAACGTCGAGGATCTCGCACGCGGCCGGTACGATGTGCTGGTCGTGGGCGGCGGGATTCACGGGTTGTTTGCCGCCTACGATGCCGCGCAGCGAGGCCTGTCGGTCGCGCTCGTCGAGCGCGCGGACTTTGGCAGCGGCCTGTCGTTCAATCATCAGCGGACGCTTCACGGCGGGTTGCGTGCGCTCGAAGGCGGCCACCTGCAGAAGTGCCGGCGCCAAATCGCCGAGCGCCGCGTGTGGGCGCGGATCGCGCCGCATCTGCTGCGGCCGCTGCCGTTCCTCATCGGCACGTACCGCTGGACACGCCGCTCGCGCTGGCTGATCAAAGGCGGCTTCTCCGTCTACGACCAGATCGGCCGACGCCGGAACGCCGCGGTCTCGCCGGAGCTGCACCTCCCGAAGGGGCGGCTGGAATCGGCGGCCGCGACCAAGCGGCTGTTCCCCGGCGTCTCCACCTCCGGCCTCAGCGGCGGCGCCATCTGGTACGACTATCAGACGCGGCATCCCGATCGACTGACGTGGACGGTCGCGCTGGCCGCACAGGAGGCCGGGGCGCAGCTGGTCAACTACGTCTCCGCGGTCAAGCCGGTGGCCTCCGGCAACCGCGTGACCGGGGTCGAGGTTCGCGACGAGCTGACGGGTCGCACGTACACGATCGAGGCCTCAGCGACGCTGCTCGCCGTGGGAGGCCGGCTGCCGATCGTCATGGGCGCGTTCGGCGTCGACGGCGCGCCGCCCATGCTGCGCGCGATGAACGTGCTGCTCAATCGCCCGGCGAAGGACATCGCCACGGCCGCGCCGGGACCGCTGGGCCGGATGCTCACGTCAGTGCCATGGAGCGGCTTCGTGCTCGTCGGCACGAATCAGTCCGTCGCCGCCGTCCCTCCGGACGAGATCGAGCCGCCGGCCGAAGCCGTCGACGCGTTTCTGGCCGATGCCAACGCCACGTTCCCGAAGCTCGCCGCCGAGCGCAAGGACATCCGCATGCTCCACCACGGCCTCACCCCCGCCACCACGCGCGGCGGCCGGCTGGACCTGATGCCGGAGGCGCAGATCGTGGATCACGGGCGCCAGGGCGCGGCGGGACTGTTCTCGATGATCGGCGTGAAGTACACGACGGCGCGAGAGACGGCCGAGCGCGCGGTGACGGAGATCTCCCGGGCTATCGGGCGTTCGGCGAAACCCTGCCGGACGGACGCCACCGTGCTGCCGCACGCGGGCATCGCGGACGCCGAAGGGCGCCTGATTGAGACGCTCCGCGAGCTGCGGGTCGATCTGGACCGCGACGTCATCGACCACTTGACGAGCTGGTACGGGACCGAGGCCACTGAGATCGCGCGATTCGCCGCGGCGATCGATCAGCTGGAGCGCGTCTCGCCGCACTCCCCCATCCTCGCGGCGGAGATCGCCTACGCCGCGAAGCACGCGCAGGCGCATCACCTCAGCGACGCGGTGCTGCGCCGGACGGCGCTGGGATCGGCCGGTCACCCCGGCCGCGGCGCGCTCGAATGCGCCGCGAGCGTGATGGCGCGCACGCTCGGATGGACCGACGAGCAGCGCGCGGGCGAGCTCGCCGCGACCGAAGCGATCTACCCCGCTACTGCACGTCGAACGCCTTGAACACCCACGTGAGCCCGGTGGTGAATCCCCAGGTGGGGTCGAACGTGGTGATGCCGAGGATCAACCCGGCGTCGATGCGCACCGGGCCATGGGTGAACCGGCCACCCACGCGAATCGCCGATCGCGTCTCGGTCCCCGGCGGCGGCACGCCGGCGCGCGTGCTGGCCCGTCCGTTGATCTCGAAGACGATTTCGACGTCCTGCCGCATGGCCCGCGCCAGCGAGATGCCGTAGTTGAGCACGTCGTTCTGACTGTCGCCCCGAACCGCATCGCCGAGGATGCCGAACCCGATGTTGCCGACGACGCGCGTGGAGCGCACGGTCTTGCCGATGTTCACGTTGAAGTTGAAATCGGTGGTGTCGAGGCCCAGACCGCTCTCGTTGCTCGCGTTCGGCAGCCTCGTCCAGAAGCGGACCGCCATCGCCGGCCGGCCCTCGGTTTCTTTCATGAATCGGACTTTCGTGCCGATGGTGATGTCCTCGAAGTCGCCTGTGGTATCGCCGGTGACCGTGAGCATCGATGACAGCGGCGCAGGCTCGAACTTCGTGATCGACAGATGATTGTGAACTCCCCCGTCGAACTGGATCTCGGCGATCGGGCTCACGCCGAAGCTCAACCCGAGCGTGCCGATGCGCCAGAGATTGCCCGTGAGACCCGACGCTGGATAGAAGACCTGATGCTGATAGTCGACCCCGGTCTCGACCAGCATGTGTCCGGACGGCACCGTCTCGGGGTCCTCGGTGACCAGGGGCCGCGACTGCGCACGCGCTGACTGCGCAATCAACGCACCGCCAATCATCGTCACTGCGATCGCAATTCGTCTCACGATGACTCCTCTCAGTGTCTAGTGCCCAATGCCTGGGGCCTAAAACAGCTTCTTGCTGTCCAACAGGATCGTCACCGGTCCGTCGTTCACAAGCTCGACGGCCATGTGCGCCTGAAACACGCCGGTCGCGATGGGGAGGCCGTCGGACCGAAGCCGCTCGACCAGCTGGTCGTACAGCGCCCGGGCCAGGTCGGGCGGAGCGGCGGCGTCGAATCCGGGCCGACGCCCCCGCCGCACGTCGCCGAGGAGCGTGAACTGGGACACGACCAGGACCGACCCACCCGCTTCGACGACCGAGCGATTCATGCGGCCGTCTTCGTCAGGAAAAATTCGCAGTTCCCGAATCTTGCCCGACGTGTATTCGATATCGGCGGCACCGTCGCCGTCCGCCATCCCGACGAGCACGAGAAGGCCACGGTCGATCTGACCGACGACGCGGTTCTCGACGGAGACGGAGGCAGAAGAGACGCGTTGGATGACTGATCGCAAGGTGGGCTCTCTAGCGAGCGCTAGGCATCGAACGCACGGAAGGGGTCAGACCCGGCTGACGCCAATCGGGCTCAGACCCCGACTCATCTCAGCGACTGGATTCAACCGCGTATCCAGCAAGTGGCTCGGCACGACGTGGCCGAGCGCCTTGATCATGGAGTTCTTGATATCGGGGTGTTCGAGCTCGAGCTCCGCGATGAGACGCTTGATGCGCTGGCGCTTCAGGCTCAGGTCACCGCACGCCGGGCAGCAGCAGCCGATCACCGGCAGTCCGCACTCGCGCGTGTAGGTACGCGCCTCGGCCTCGGTCACATAGACCAGCGGGCGCACGACGATGTGTTTCTTGTTGTCGGAGACGAGCCGCGCGGGCATCGCCTTGAGCGAGCCCTGAAAAAAGAGATTGAGCAGCACGGTCTCGACGAAGTCGTCCATGTGGTGGCCCAGCGCGATCTTGGTGGCGCCGAGTTCCCTCGCGACGCGGTACAAGACCCCGCGGCGCAGCCGCGCGCACAACGAGCACGGCGTGTCGCCATCCTCGAGCACGTCGTCCATGACGGCGCCGATCGTGGTGTGCTCGACGCGGCACTCCCAGCCGCGCTCGGCGCAGGCTCGCGTCACCTGATTGTGCTGAAAGTCCGCGTAGCCGGAGTTGACGTTCACGCCGATGATCGTGAAATCAATCGGCGCCCGCTCGCGCAGCACGTGGAGCATCTGCATGAGCGCCCAGCTGTCCTTGCCGCCCGAGAGACCGACCATCACGCGGTCGCCGTCCTCGATCAGCCCGAACTCGGTGATCGCGCGCGTCGTTTTCTTGGCCAGCCGAGCTTCGAGCGGCGTGCTGTATCCCACTCACAGACCTCGATGGCTAGGATACTCCACGAAGCGCGCGCGCAACTCCGGGGTCGGCACCATGCACGTCTCGCGGCGGCCAAACCATCGGTAGCGACGGCGAGCCACGGCGTCGTAGGCCCAGTCACGCAGCGGACGCGGCACCACGATGAACGCGAACAACAGCGGCCACGGCGCGCGGAGCTGACGAGCGATCCGAAGGACCGCCGCGGAACGTTCGTACCTGCGACCATCTTCCACGAGGACGATCGTGTCCGCGGCAAACGACGTCATCGGCGCAAACCGGAATCGGGCGTGCGGATCGCGGCGAATGATGAACTGCACCAGCCCGTTGCACAGGTTGCAGACGCCGTCGAACAGGACCACGCGCTCCACGCGATCCGGGCGCATGGCCTCAGACGATGACGAGGCGGTTGACGGCCTCGGCCCATGTCAGGCCCGCGACGTCCTGCTTCGCCTGCACGCCGAGCCGGCGCGCCAGATCCACGCTGGCCTGGACCTGCGAAATCGCCCGCGCCAGGCCCGGGCCATCGGGGGTCGCGACGAGGCCGTTTTCGCCCGACCGCACGAACTCGAGCGGACCGCCGCTGTCGCTGGTCGTGATGACCGCCTTCGCTGACGCGAACGCTTCGACCGTCACGAAACCGTAGTCTTCGTTCTTGGGTGGGAAGATCACGGCGCGGCAGCGCGCGAGGTGCATGACGAGGTCATCGTCGCTCAGCCGGCCGGCGAACTGCACGCGGTCGCCGATGCCGAGTTCGCGCGCGAGCTTGCGGAGCCGCGGCTCGTCCTCCCCTTCCCCGCCGATCACGCACCGCGCCGCGCGCGCATCGGGTTGTGCGAGCGCCTGCAGAATCAGATCCGCGCGCTTGAGTGGTGAAAGACGCGACGTGAAGAAGAAGTAGTCGCCGTATTCGTCGCACCGATACGCGCGTTGAGGCGGCGGCGGGTGCAGCACCTCGCCCTTGACGCCGTTCCACTTGGCCAGCCGATCGCGCACCCCGCCAGAAATCGTGTAGAGCTTCTTGACGTGGCTCTTGAAGAAATACGAGTCCGCCGCCCGAATGAGCGTTCGCCGCGCGGTCTCCTTGACCTTCGCCTGTGGTGACAGCCGGCTCGAGAAATCGTTCCACAGGTCGTAGTACTCGCGCATCGTGTGCACGAGCCAGCACACGTGCTTGGGGTGCCGGACGGCGTACGCGGGAAATCGCAGCGAAATGACTTGATCGACGCGCTCGCCGGTGCCCGTCATGCCGACGTCCGTGAGCCAGTTCGCCAGATATGCAGGGCCCTGCCGGCCGAAGCGATTCGACGGCGTCGTGACGATGCCCGCGCGGTGACCAGCCTCGGTGAGCGCTCGCTCGAGCGCTCGCGCCAGCACCAGATGCCCGCCCTCGGTCAGCGGCGGCGCGGACGTGACGATCGTGATGACTGCCAACGCGTCAGCTCTCGCGGGGCTCGCCGATGAGCCGCGCCGGGATGCCGACGGCCGTCGCGCCCGGCGGCACGGCATCGCGGACGACGGCGCCGGCGCCGATGACGGCTCGATCGCCAATCATGACGCCGTCGAGGATCTTGGCGCCCGCGCCCAGCCACGCTCCATCGCCGATGCTGATGCCGGCGGAGACCCGCCGCTGATCCAGTACGGCCTTCTCGCGGTCGGCGAACTCGTGGTCGCCACCGATGAGGTAGACGTACGCCGCGATCAAGGTGCCCCGCCCGACGCGCACGCGGCTGGCGGAAAAAATCTCGCAGTTGAACCCGACGTTCGCGTCGTCGTCGAGCTCGATGTCGCCGTTCTTGCACGACAGGATGGTGTTGCGGCCGACGAACACGCCGCTGCCGATCCTGATGCCGGCATTGGCCTCGCCCTTCGCATCGAGCAGACAGTTGTCGTCGATCACGACCCGGTCGCCGATGCGGATTTTGTGCGGGTGGCGCAGCACGACGTTCTGCCCGAAGACGACGTTCCGGCCGCAGCTGCCGAGCAGCCACGGATACATCCACTTCCGCAGCGCGAGGCCGAGTGCGCCCGGGGCCGCTTGCGCGACGAGCACGACGAGCTCGTGCTTCAGGAGCGCCGCCCATCCCGGCTTGCCGACGACGAGCTGGCTGTACTTCGCGCGCGCGCCGCCGCCGGCCTTGAACAGCTGGTCCTGCGCGCGGGGGATGTCGCGTGACGTCATGTCGTCAGATCCACCCTTGCTCACGGTACCACTCCAGCGTGCGCCCGATGCCTTCGCGGACGCCCACGCGCGGCCGAAACCCGAGCTCCTGCTGCGCGCGACTGATGTCGAACGCCCGGCTCTTGCGGAAGAAGTCTACACGCCGCCGGTAGAGCGGGGGCGAGATCCCGAACGGCGCGCAGACCGCCTCGCACAGCGCGCCCGCCACCCACACGGGCCAGACCGGAAACCGCGACGGCGGCCGCGGCACGTTGGCCACCTCCGCCGTGAGATCGACGAGCTCCCGCAGCGTCGTCACCTCCGCGCCGGCCAGGATGTAGGTCCGCCCGGCCGCGGCCGGCACTGACCCGCACAGGATGAACCCGTCGCAAAGATCGTCGATGTAGGTCACGTGGTAGTAGTTCGCCCCGGACCCCAGCATCACGAACCGCCGCTGCGCCACGGCCCCAAAGATCTTGAACAGGCGCCGGTCGTTGGGACCGTAGATGCCGGACGGACGCGCGATGACGAGCTCCATGCCGAGACGCCCGGCGGTCTCCCGTCCGATCTGCTCGCCTTCGAGCTTGGTCTCCTGATAGACGTCGCCCGGCCGCAATGGCGCGTCCTCGTTCGCGGGCGGATGCTCGACGTCGCCGTGAACGCCCACGGTGCTGCAATGCACCACGCGCCGGGCGCCTGCCGCTTTCCCCAACTCGACGATCTGGCCGACCGCCAGGGCGTTCACCGCGCGGTATTCCGCCACCGGGCGGCCGGCCTCGCGATAGAGCGCGGCGATGTTGTAGACGACCTCGACGCCCTCGAGCGCGCGACGGAGACTGTCCGTGTCGGTGAGGTCCCCCATCTGGGGCGTGGCGCCGATTCGGGTAAGCGCGAGCGTGTCGGCGTTGGGACGCACGAACGCGCGGACGTCGTGGCCGGATCGCGCGAGATGCCGAACGAGGTGACTGCCGGTAAAGCCCGTCGCTCCCGTGACCAGCACCCTCACCGTTCGGCCACCATGGTCACGGGCGACCCGAGCAGCCGCAGCAGGCCCATTCCACGAAGCGTGCGCTCGACGCCCTTGGTCACGGCCAATTGCCCCAGCGCCTTGTGCAGCGCGATCGGGAGCACGAATTGCCGGCGAACGGTGACGATCCGGAAGCCGTGCGCCGCAAACGCGCGCGTCACGTCGGACTCCGCCATCACGCGATACGCTTCGGTCTTCGCGCCCAACGCGTTGGCGAGGCGGCGGCCGCCGCTCTCGAGCGCGGCAAGACTCCCGAGCGCCGGGAAGTCGACGACGACGCGCCAGCGCGAGACGCGACAGAGCTCGGCGACGCACGTCTTCCAATCGATCGCGTGCATCAACACGCGCAGGCACACCGCCGCATCGAAGCTTCGGTCCGCCGCCGGCACCGCGTGCGCGTCACCGCGCTCGAAGGTCACATCGACGCCGGCGGCCGCGGATCTCGCCGCGGCAACGATCAACATCTCGGCCGAGGCGTCGACGCCCGTCACGAGCGCGCCGGCCTGCGCGAGACCGATGGCCGCGCGTCCCGTGCCGGTGCCGACGTCGATCACTCGCTTGCCGGCCACCGGCGCGAGCACGTCGAGCAGCACCGACTCCTGACTCTCGAGCAGGTATCGCCCGATCGGCCCGCCAAAGCGCAGCTCGTCGAAGCCTTCGGCCACGTTGGGATCCGCGTAGTGCTTGTAGCTGTAGTGGTCGGGGCTCGCGCTCACGCGACGCCTCCGGCCACCTGAGGACGCTCGTCCTCGACGAGCAGGCCGCACGCGATGCGAGTCTTGGCGATGAATGCTTCGTCGCTGTACTTCGTCTCGGCCATTTCGCGCGCACGCCGGCCCTTTTCGGCCGCGACGTCCGGGGCGTTGATCGCTCGAAGAATCGACGCGCCAAACGGCTCGGGCTGCGGATCGGCAAGAAACGCTGTTTCGTCGGTGAGCACCTGCGTGTGCGTGCGCAAGTTGGTGGCCACGATCGGCCGGCCCGACCGGAGGTACTGGTAGATCTTGAGCGGCGTGTTCGTCCCGGTCGATCGCGGTGACGCAAGGACGGTCGCGGCGTCGAGATAGGCCGGCACTTCTTCGGCGGGTCGCTGGCCGGTAAACATCACGACGTTCGAAATGCCCAGCGCGTCGACCTCACGCTTCGCGCTCGTCACCTGTGCCGGCTCGCCGCCGACCATGACGAGCCGCGCGTCCGGCCGCGCGCGCACGACGACGGCCATCGCGCGGTAGAGCAAGTCCAGCCCCTGGTAGTTTTCGAACGTGCCCGTGTAGAGCACGACGGGCGTGTCCGCGGCGAGCCCGAGCGCCGCACGAATCGCGTCGCCGCGACCCGCGGCCGAGATGTCGCCGGAGCCGGGCGCGTTCTCGATCAACACGGTCGGCACGTCGGCGTCCAGGGCGCGCACGGTCGACTCGAGGTCCTGGCAAATCACGATGACGACCCGCGAGCGCCGGATCATGAGCTTCTCGAACCAGCCCAGCATCCGCGTGAGCCAGGTCGCCTTCGCGTAGCCGAAGTTGCTCACCTGCTGTGGCAGGCTCGAGTGCATGTCGTAGAGATGCGGCACGCCGAGCCACCACGCCAGGATCACGCCGATGACGCCGCCCTCTTCATGCGAGTGGACGGCGTCGTACTTGCGCGTGAGCGCGAGGCGCGTGGCCGACAGGGCCAGCGAGAGGTCGAGCGGGACCTTGGCCCATGATGGGCCGATGCGCACGTGCTGGACGAACGGCGGCCGCAGACAGCGACGAATCGTCAGACCACGCATCTCGACGTCGCGTCCGAACGGGTAGGTCACCAGATCGACGGTATGGCCCAACGTGACGAGCGCCCGGATGCGATGAAATTCGGAGAAGGGCGTGCCCCGGGGCTCGAAGAACGGCTCCGGTGCGATCATCAGGATGTGCATGCGGGTTGGCCGCCCGATCGCGCGCGCGGCGTCACGAAGCCTACATGCTACACTACGCCGCGCCTGGTTCGGCCCGTCTCAGGCCATTGCTGATGTCCGATCCTTCCACCCCGACGCGGCCGCACGTCGCGCGCAACGCGTTCATCTGGATCCTCAAGATCGCCGTCAGCGGAGGTCTGCTGTACCTCCTGCTGTCGCGCGTGGATATCTCGCGGCTCTGGACGCTCGCGCGCGCCGCGTCGATCCCGTGGCTGCTCGTCGCGCTGGCGCTGTATCTCGTGATGATTCTGATCAGCGCCTGGCGCTGGACGCTGCTGCTGGGCGCCCAGCACGTCCAGGTGCCGTTCGGCACGCTGGTGCAGTCGTACCTGGTGGCGACGTTTTTCAACAATTTTCTCCCCTCGAACATCGGCGGCGACGTCGTCCGCATCCGCGACACCGCGCCGCACGCCGGCTCCAAGACGACCGCGACGATGATCGTGCTCGTCGACCGCGGAATCGGGCTGCTGGGCCTGATCTTCGTCGCTGCGATGGGCGCGACGATCACGGCGCGCGGCAGCGAGAACATTGGCCCCATCGGGGCGAGCGTGCTCTGGGCGCTGCTCGCCGGCGCGCTCGTCGTGGCGATCCCGGCGATGCTCTTCCCGCAGGCCGTCGCAGCGATGCTGCGACCGCTCCGCGCGATTCATCAGGAGTGGGTCGAGGTCCGGATCGAGCGGCTGACGACGGCCCTCGCGAAGTTCCGCGACGCCAAGGGCGCGCTCCTCAACGGGTTCATCGCGTCGGTCCTCGTGCAGGCGATCCTCGTCGGCTTCTACGCGTCGATCGCGCAGGCCTTGCATGTCACGGCCCCGGTCGAGCACATCGCCGTCGTCGTGCCGCTGTCCTTTATCGTGCAGATGCTGCCGGTGTCGGTGAACGGGTTTGGCGTGCGCGAGGCGACGTTCGGCTACTACTTCACTCGGTTCGGCGAACCGCTCGAGACGGCGCTCGCGCTGTCGTTCATCGGCGCCGCGCTCATCATGCTCTTCTCGGTGTCTGGCGCAGTCGTGAATCTCACCCGCCGCCGGGCCGTGCCGACGGAGACGCCCCGGGAGGCTCCCCAGGCGGGCCGTACGTGAAGGTCGGCCGGATGAACACGCCCAGGTTGCGCACGTCGGTAGAGCCCGGATCGGTCTTCGCCGGAACGAAGCCGGCGGTTGTTGAGAGGTGCAGCACGTAGGGGAAGCTCTTGTGCACGTCCATGGCGGACCGCGGCACGATCCGCACATGCGCGGATCCGTCCTTCGGGAGCACGACCGTTTGCGACTGTCCACCGAAACTGATCGTCACCGTGTTGGGCACGCGCGTCGAGATATCCACCTCGAGCCGCGTGAGCGGATGCTCAGTGCGGAACACTACGTCGGTTGACGCGTCACCGGCGATCCAGAATGCCTGCCCTTCCGCGAAGTACGTGTTCGGATCCATGTGGTACATCAACACTGTCGGGTCGTGGACGAACGGGATCCGGGCGCGCATGGGTCCTTGCAGGCGCACCGGTAAGTCGTCGAGGATCGTGAGCTCGATCGGCAGGTAGCGCAGCGGCGCGCGCGCGACGTTGCGCCAGGTGTCGTTGGCGGCGGCGAACGGCTGGATCACCATCGCACCGGTGAAGGCCACGCCGACGACGAGGGCGACCACGGCGGATGCGAGCCCTGCGCCCGACGGCAGCAGGAAGAGCATCGTCGGATAGACCGCGAGGAAGTAGCGATTGCCCGGCGGCCCGCCCGCGCCGTTCCAGGTGAACGGGAAATAAATCAGCAACACGAGAATCGACCCGACCATGGCCGCCGCGGTCGCCCATTGCCAGAGCGTCGATTGGCGCAGGCGCAGGAGCCACAGCGCGACAATCAAGACGCCCGGAAAATAGAACGGCACGAGACCGGCGTCGCGGCCGACGAGGAAGTACCACGCGTTAATGGGCAGCAGACGCAGGGTCTCCGGCGCGAGCACCATGCCCGTGTCGGCGTCATTGGTCGACATGTCGCCGCCCAGCGACTCGAACGTCTTCGTGGCATCCTCGAACGGGTACGCGTCGTAGAACGACTTGCGATCGCCGCCCTGGTAGTTCCACTCGCCGGTGATGACCTTGTTGGCGAGGAAGAACCCGCCGGTGGTGAGCAGGAATGCCGCAATCACCGCCGCCCAGTGCTTGCGCGACCACATGAACAGCCCGGCGAAGACCAGCGGCGCAATCAGCACGCCCGGCTTCGAGTACGTCGCGACACCGATGAGCACGGCCGCAACGATGTCCGTCCACGGACCGGACAGGGACGATGGTTCTCCAACAACGGCCTTGTACAGCCACAGGAAATATGCGAAGAGCACGATCGAGAAGTTGAAGATCTCGGAGGTGAGAAAGACGCCGAACACGGGCACGACTGACGCGATGACGAACGCAACACCGAGGATGGCGCCGGGCCACTTGCCGAGGCGCGCCTGACAGAAGCGCACGGCGCACCAGACGCAACCGGCGAGCAACATCACGTTCAACATCAGCATGCCGCCGAGGCCGCCGATGAGCGCGAACGGCGCGGCCAGGAGGGGATAGGCGAACGACTTCGCGTACGACAAGCGCTCCACCGACGACACCGGCGTGTGGTCGAACACGATCGGCGGCCAGCCCAGCTGCAGACGCGGGCTCACCGTGTGCGTTCGCTTGAGGAACACGCCGGACGGTCCCTGCCGATAGACCTGCTGGAAGCGCGCGAGATCCTTCGGCTCGTACCGGAGATCGCCGTCGTGCGCGAGACTGAGCGTCATCGCGACGTAGGTCGCCTCGTCGCCCTTCACCTTCCCGGCGAGACGCGGCACGTCGATCAGCCGCCCGGCGAGGGCGATCAGGATCGCGGCCGCGATGACGATGGCGATCGTGCGGCCGCGCGCGACGTCGACGCTCATTCGCCGCCTCGCTCCGGCCACGAGACGATCTCGTAGAGCCAGACGTTCTGATCGGTCGTCAGGCGCCGCAGGTTGGACTCGTACGGCGGGAACCGCGCGAGCAGCCGGTCCCTCGCCTCGCCCTGGTAGTCGTCGAGATGAAACACGACGTAGCGGACCTGCAGCTTGCGCAGCAGCTCGAATGACGCGGGATCGGGGAAATCGTTGATCGGCACCGTCAGCGCTTCGAAATCCGGCGGGATCAAATCGCTATAGCCGTTGACGAGCGGGTGCCAATGATACGTCGAGTTGAACATCGCGTGCGTCTGGTTGTGATAGTCAGACGATTTGTAGTTGAACAAGTACTCGACGACGGGACCGGGCGGCAGGCTCGCCAGCTTCGTGAACGCCTCGGGCACGCGTCCCGGGTCGCGCAACGGCCACGGCACGGCCGCCAGCTCGATCGCGAGGGCGGCCACCAACACCGGCGCCAGCCAACGGCGCGACACTTCGAGGTGCCGCACGCCGAAACCTGCGAGCACGGCCACCGCAAACGTGACGATCGCGCCGATGCGAACCGGCGCACGCAGAAGCGCCGCGCCCGGGATGAGACTGACGAGCTTGTACAGTCCCGCATCAGGACCAAACGACGCCCAGATCGCCAACCCGGCCAACGCCCCGTACCCCCAGACGAGGCGGCGCGTCTGTCGTTCCCCCCGGCGGGCTCCGACGACCGCGGTGGCCGCGAGCCCGAGCGCGATGAGACCGGGGAACGTCGAGTCCGCGCCGTTCTGGTTGAGCCAGGCATGCGCCCGCGCGGGCGATGTCACGTAGTCGCTCACGGTCGCGGAGTAGCCGCGCGTGTCGGTGCGCGCCATCGCCCCCGACACCCCTGACGCCGCGCGTGCACGCATGTACGGCACGAGCACGGGCAGCGTGAGCACGGCCGCGACGGCGACCGCGACGCCGAGCGCGATCCAGTACCGACGCTCGGCGCGTGCGAAGGCGATCGCGGCGACAGCCAGCGCGGCGCCGCCATAGATGCCGTAATACGCGCATGAGAGTCCCATCACCGTGACTGCCCCGCCGAGCTCGACGCCGCGCCGCGGCGATGGCATCTCGCGGAGCCGATCGAGCGCCAGAAAGCTCAGCGGGATCCCGAATGTCATCAACAGCTGAATGTGCGGCGTGTGACTCTGGACGAACGGGCAGAACGTGAACGCCGTCGCCGCGACCATCCCCGCGCCGTCCGATCCCGTGATCCGGCGCACGAACGCCCACATGCACACGAACGCGAGCACGAACCCGACGAACACCGCGAAGTTGTGCGCCGCGATCGCGTTCCTCGTGACAATGAATGCCGGCAGACCCAGCACACCGGCCACCAGATTGAGCTCCGAGTACGCGAGCGTGCCCGTGTGTGGGTAGAAAATGTTCGCGTCCAGCAGATGAGCGGGATTCGTCGTGAGCGCGTGATCGATCCAGCCGACGTTCCAGATGCTGAAGCGGCCGTCACCGGTGTCGAGCCGCCCCATCCTGCCGAGGCCGGGCACGGTCGGATACGTGAGTACGGTGACGAGCACCGCGGCCAGTCCGACAATACGCGCCCACGCAAGCATGCGCGCACGCGATTCTAGCATTGCCGCACCGGTCAGCCGGGCGTGGACAATTCGCGTGAACGGCTTTAGCCTGTGTGCGCCCTCGTGAGTTCTCCGGACTCGTCGCCGCCGCTCCATCGCAATCTCATCTTCTCCGCGCTGTCGTCGGTGAGCGCCGCCCTGCTTCTGCTGCTCACGGCCGTCGCCACACGCACGCTCACCGACGAAGCGTTCGGACAATTTCAGTGGGCGCTCATCTTCGCCACGATGGGCGAGACGCTGATGGACCTCGGGCTTCAGCAGCTCACGACGCGGGCGATCGCGCGCGACCGGACTCAAGCCCCGCGATTGCTCCACAACTCGCTCGCGCTCAAAGCCCTCACGGGCCTCGGCATGTTCGTCGCGATGAGCGGGATCGCCTTCCTCCTCACGCCCGATCGCGACGTTCGCCTCGCCTGCCTGCTGCTGCTCGGATCGGCGATCGGCCGGTCCTATCTCTTGACGATTCGCGGGGTGCTGACGGGCCTGGAGCGCTTCGGGCACGAAAGCGTCATCGTTGTCGGCGATCGCGTGCTCGTCCTCGTGCTCGGCGCATACGCGCTCCTCCAGGGTTGGGGCCTGATCGGGCTGTGCAGCATGTTCGTCGTCGCGCGCGCGATCGCCGTCGTTGGCGCGCTGTTGCTCACCCGGCCGGTCGTCGGCGGCCTGACGCTCGCGTTCGACACGGCGCTCTGGCGGACGCTGCAGCGCGAGGCGCTCCCGATGGGCGCGTTTCTCGTGGTGCTGAACTTCTACTCGTACATCGACACCGTGATGCTGGGCGTGCTCAGCACGTTCTCGGACACCGGCGCGTACAGCGCCGCCTATCGGATCTACGAAGGCCTGAGCTACGTACCGGGATTCCTGTCGGCCGCCTTGACGCCGCGCCTGGCCAGGCTGTGGGCCACCGACCGCTCGGCGCACGTCCATCTCGCCCGGCGTGGGATCGCGTCGGCGGCCGGCCTTGCGCTCGCCGCGGCGATTCCTGTCTGGCTGCTGGCCCGCCCGCTCCTGACTCTGGTTTTCACCGGCGGGTCGCCGGTCGACTATGGCCAGGCGGCGCTCACGCTGCGGATTCTCGTGGCCGGCCTGCCTTTCATCTTCGTGATCTGGATGCTGCAGGCCGTGGCCACGTCGGTCTTTCTCGAGCGGCTGCTGCTCAAGACCACGGCGCTTGGCGCGGTCCTGAACATCGTGCTGAATCTGTTTCTCATCCCGCGCTACGGGCGCGACGGCGCCGCGTTGGCCACGCTGGTCGGCGAAGCGTTCACGATGACGCTGCTCTTCTACGGATTGCGCGGCGTGCTGCGACAGCGGAAATGACGCCGGGAGTAGTTTTTACATTTACGTAAAGCGTAAAACTACTCCCGGCGTCATCTCATCTCATCTCAGAGCAGGCCGCGGACCAGCACCCAGTAGCCATTGAGGAACGCGTTCATCGTCCGGTAACCGAGGACGAGCAGTTTGGAATCCATGTACTCGGCGGCGATGAAGATCGTGCCGCTCGTCATCAGATCGCGGTCGCGCATCACCCGCCGGCCTTGAATGTCGCGACGGACCCGGCGAATGTCCCGGCGGCTGTCCCAGATGAAGCGCATGCCCGCGCGGTACTGGCGAAACTCGCGCTTCTTGAGCAGAAACAGGATCAGTGACAACTCGTAGACGGCCAGCGCCGGCGCGCAGAGCACGAGCGTGCGCGCCTGGTAGAACTCGAGCATGAACCGCCAGCGGTTTCTCACGGACGCCAGGTAACGCTTCGCGCCCGTGACGCGCTTGTGGAACACCACCGCCGCGGGGATGTGGTAGCAGAAGTGTTTCAGCAAGTTCATCTTGTGGTTGAACTCGGCGTCGTCGCCCCACCCGATGATGTAACCCTCGTTGAAGTTGCCGACGGTCGCGGCCTGCGCCTTGTCGATGAGCTGCACGCCCCAGCCGATGGTCAGACGCGGCGTGTTGTCCGCATCCGCGAGCGGGAAATTGCGATTCTTCGCGAGGCTGGTGCCGACGTAGTGCAGCACCTGCCCGTCCTGATAGATCATCGACGGATCGCGCTCGTAGACCGTGCGCGGCAGGCACACCGCCGCGTCCGGGAGCGTCTCGAGGCCGCGGAGCAGCTGGTCGAGACAATCGGGCGCGAGCGTCACGTCGTTGTCGACGAGAAACACGAAGTCGGTCCGCGCCTCGGCCAGCGCGCGATTGCGCAGCTTGTTGAGGATGCCGCCGCTGTTGACGCCCATCTCGATCACGCGCACCGACGCGAAGCGCTCGCGCAGATACGCCACGCTGCCGTCGGTCGATCCGTCGTCGAGCACGATGATCTCCGCCGGCGCGGCGTTCAATCGCCGAATGGATGCGAGACAGCTGCCGACGATTGCGATGCCGTTGTAGTTGGAGACGGCAACCGTGACGTTCGACGCGCTGAACCGTGAGGCCACCTAGCGGCCTCCCAGCGTGACGAACACCTTGCGGCCGCGTCCCGGCAGCGCGAACAGATGGCGGGAATGGAGGCGCTTGATGAAAAACGGATCGTCGCCGCGGGCGGGCGCGAGGCGGCCCGGCCAGCGGTTGGCGACCGCGGTCGAGAAACCGAGCCTCTCGAGCGCGCGGTACGCGGAGGCGCTCGTCACGCCCCACGGCAGGCACGCGTGCTTGACGGGCCGACCGAGTCGCTGCTCGAGCGTGGCGCAAGAGGTGACGAGCTCAGCCTCGATCGCGCGATCGCGATCCGCTTCGCTCTCGTACGTGCCGCCGACGCCGGCGAGCATCGGCGCGAGGGTCTCGCGCGCGCCCGGTTGCTCGAAGAACGCGGCGCCGCCGTGGTCGCGGACAAAGCCCTCGAGGCGCGCGCAGGCCGCGGGATTGGGCGTGAACGCCAGCGCGTCGCTCATCCGCGACCGGCACGGAAACAGCGGATACCCGAGGCGCGACGGCTCAATCGGCACGAACCCGCCGGCGCTCAGCACCCACGGACGGACGAGGATCGGGTCACGCAGATACTCCGGACCGAGAACGCCGAGCGCCCGGGACTCGCTGAACACCATCGCGTGCGTCTGTGTGTGCGTCTGGACATCGATGCGGCCTGACGCGACGAGGGCGCGAAGCTCAGGCCACGTACAGAACGGTTGGGGGCCCGCATCCTCGCGCTCCGAATCGACGGCGCCGTGTTCGAGCGTGGGCCGGACGGCCGCGGCGTCCTCCACGAGCGCCGGAATCGCGTAGACGACTGCCCGCATGTCGTAGCGCGCGAGCAGCGGCCCGACGACCAGCCACAGACTCGCCCACGCGTCGTCGAACGTCAGGACGACCGTGCGATCGCCCGGATGCCGACCGCCGCGCACGAAGGCGCCGAGCTCGTCGGCGCCGACGGTGCGGTAGCCGTTGTCCCGGAGATATGCGAGCGCCGGTTCGAGCGCCTGCGGCGTCGTCTCGTGAAAATGAAAGACCGGGAGGATCTGCCCGACCGGCAGGCCGAAGAGAAAGGCCGGATAGTGCCCCGCAATCAGGTCGAGGACGCCGCGAAATCGCCCGCCTCGCTCGTCGAATCGTGCGCCCTGAGGCACGTACTGCATGGTCGCGTCAGCGGCGTATCCGCGCGAGGGCGCCCATGGGGGGCGCCACTTCGAAGTTCGCCGTCACCGCCGCGAAAAACGCGTCCGCCATCAATTGCTGGCCCGCGGCTGTCGGATGAATGCCGTCGATGCCGATGAGCGTCGACGATTGGCCACCGAGCACGGTGTAGCTGTCGATGAGCACCACACCTTCGCTCGCCGCGAGGCTTCGAATCTGGTCGTTCATCGCCGGCACCATGGCGCCGCCCAGTCCAAACTCGGGCGGCAGCGTCGACAGGAACACCTGCAAGACGCCCGCGCTCTTCGCGTTGCGAATGTCGGCCCTTAGCGCCTCTCGAATCTGGCTGAGACTGATCTTGCCGTCGTTCAGATCGTTCGTCCCTTCGAGGAGGAGGAGCGCGTCGAAGCGTCCGGTCGCGAGCAACTGGGCACCCGCCGGAATCAACGGACCGCACGAGCCGCCATTGAGCACGCTCCTCAGGCGGTCGACGCCGTCGATCGCCTTCTCCCCGTACTGCCCGCAGTTCGTCATCGTCAGCATCTGCGTCGTGTAACGCGGCGTCATCAGGCGCATCAGCAGGGCGGGATACACCTGGTCCGTGTGCGTCGCGAACAGCCCGGGCGTCCCGACTTCTCCGCCGGTGATGCTGTCGCCGAACGCGAGGAAGCGTGTGCCCTTGAGCTTCGGCGTGAATGTGACCTGCACTTGAAACACGCACGAGGCCTGGCGCGAGGCCGAGTCCGTGCCCGTGCAAATCACATCCGTCGAGCCGACGGGAAACTGACTGCCTGACGTGATCGTGCAGTGCGTGGTAATCGGCGGCGTCCCCCCGGCCGTGACCGGGTCCGGGTAGCTGACGGCCGTCGGCCCACCGGTCGTGGACTCAACCGTCATGTTCGCAGGACAGGTGATTGTCGGATTCTCAACCGGTGGTGGAGGCGGCGGCGTGTTGGGATTACCTCCGCAGGCGGCAAAGGCAAACGTGCCCGCCAAGACGAGCATTCTGGGGAAGGGGGAGCGGAGAGACGGGAGCGTCAAGTTAGAAGTTAGAAGTCCGAAGTTCGAAGCTAAGAGTGTAGCGGATCACGCGGATCGGCCGTCCCTGGGCTTCGAACTTCGAACTTCACACTTCGAACTTCCCACTTCGACCTTCTCACTTCCCTACTGCCCCCACTTCACCAGCACGACGTTCGTGCGCTGGTCGATGGTGCGCATGTCCGGATACAACCGGGCGGGCGTGGAATCCATCACCCCGAACGTCTCACCGGGTTTCGGGGACCAGGAGCGCAGCGGCTCCCAGTTGTAGAAGCCATCCGAGCCGATGTTCGACTGGGTCACGTCCTTGCACCCCTGGCCGGGGCGATACCAATCCGCGGCGCCGCCGTACCACTTGCCGCCGATGTTGGCGAACACCCACTGGTTGCCTTCGAGCGGCGTGCTCGGATCGCCGAAGAACGGGGTCGTCGGCCACTGGCCGAGCATCGTGTGGTTGATGCAGAAATTGTGGTCCTGCGTCGTCGTGCTCGTCACGGTCGACGTGACCGGCCAATCCGCGATGCCGGCCGCCCCGAGCACGATCGTCACCGAGTGCAGATCGAGTTGGTCACCGGGGCCCAACTGCCCGCCGGACGAGGGCGGCGGGACCGGCGCTGGTGGCGGCGCGGCCGCTGGCGCCGGCGTGACGAAACTCAGCGTCGGTGACCACGGGCTCTCGTGACCCGGGTCGGTGGCCTTGACGTGCCAGTATAGCCGGGTGTTCGCCGGGAGCGGCGCGCTCGGCGTCATGCTCGTCGTGGTCGATGATTCCGGGTACTCCACCGCCAGCACTTTGCTGCCGAACGCGCCGTCGGTCGCAACTTCGAGCACGTAGGAAATCTGCGTGACGGGGCCGGTGTGCGTGGAGTTGGTGACGGTGAACTTCGGCTGGAGCGTCGCCAGCGTCGCGCCGTCCGCCGGCGCCGTCGGCGAGGGCGGATTGATCACGACCGGCGTGAAGACTTTGAAGCTCATCGGCGCGGCATAGTCACCAGTGTTGGCGCCATCTTCGGCGCGCGCGCGCCAGAAGTACGTCCGATCGGCGCTGAGCGGTTGCGGCAGCCGGAAGCTGGTCTGTCCGTTGCTCCCCGCGGCCACACCGGTCTGGGAAAAGATCTTGGATGAGAACGCCGAGTCGGAGGCGATCTCGAAGACGTACGACAGCGTCCGCACGCCGGTCGAGGTCGAGTTGCCAACCATCAGCGTGATCGGTTGCTGTTCGAACGAGACCTGTGCCCCGGAGGCGGGCTGCAGAAGCTTGGGCGCCGAGATGGCGACTCCGGCGATCGGGCCGGCCACCGACGGGCTGGTTGGATTGGCGCTTTTCTCCTGCGCACAGGCCGCAAGGAGCAGCACCGGCGTCAGCAGGGTGGTCAGGCGAAGGTGGTAATAACGCGACATCGATAGAACCTCAGAGCCAGGGTCGGCCGGGACGGGATGTCCCCGGCTCTGAGGCTTATCGGCAACGGTCGAATTCGTAATTAGGAAGAAGTGGGAAAAAAGATGACGCCGGGAGTAGTTTTACGTTTTGCGTAAAACTACTCCCGGCGTGGTTGGGTCTACTACCAGACGATGAAGACGACGTTGCTGCGGTGATCCAGAGACTTGCCCCCCGGCCACGCCCGGGCCGGTGTGCTCAGCGCGACGGCCCACACGTCACCCGGGTGCAGCCTGACCGACCCGATGGGGTTGATGCCCGGAAAACCATCAGAGAAGTAGTCCGCGCCGCCCTCGGTCTTGCAGGTCTGACCAGGCCGGTACCAGGAATTGGCGCCGCCGTACCACTGGCCGTTGATCTGGACGAAGCTCCACTGATTGCCCTCGACGGCCACCGAGTCGTCGAACACGAACCCTACTGCCGGCCAGTCCTCGCCCACCGCGTCGATGCAGAGCGTGCCGCTGTCATGGTCGAACGACACGTTCGTGATCGTCTTCGTCTCCGGCCAGTTCGCGATGTTCGGCCCGAGTTGGTAGATCACCGTGTTGAGGTCCAGCCCGGCCTTTCGCTCGAACGACGCCGATGACGGGAACGGACTGTCGACGCTGTTCGCCAGGTCGCGCGCGCGCGCGCGCCAGAAGATGGTGCCCACCGGCAGATCCGCGGTCGGCGTCCACGACGTCTGGTTTGTCTGCTGGGCCACCGACGCCGAAGCGATGAGCGACGAAAAGTTCGACGTGGCGGACACCTGGAACTCGTAGGTGATGGCGCCCGGCTGGCCCTGGAACGTCGAGTTGACCACGGTGAACGTCGGCCGCGGGGCATTGATTGAGGCGGCGCTCGCCGGCGAGAGGAGCTGCGGCGGGTTCAGCACGATGTTCGGCTTCAGGAAGAAGGTCTGCGAGCTGGACGGCTCGCCGGCAATGCCGTTGACGACGGCTTTCCAGCGCCAGTAGTAGTTCGAGTTGCCGGTGAGCGGGTCCAGCGTCACGGTGGTGGTGCCAGACGAGTTCTCCGCGATTCCGTCACGGGTGAACACCTTGTTGGCAAAGGCCGTGTCACGCGCGACTTCGACCGAATAAGTCACGGTCTCCGACCCCGTACGGACCACGTTGGTGATCGCGAGCGTGATCGGCTGTTGGTTGAAGTTGTACGTGGCGCCGTTCGCGGGCTGCGACGCCTGCGGCGCCGTGAAGCTCATCGTCGGCCGGTTGGGATTCTGCGTGGTGCACGCCAGCACGAACGACGTGAACACGGAAACCGCCACGAGAAATACGCCTGGTTTTACTTTCATCGTTCTGATCCCTTTATCGTTTGTCTGACCCTGGCCTTGTGATTGCAACTCTAGAAGCGGTATCCGCCACCGACGACCAGTCGGAAGACGTTCGTTCTCTGATCTTGTCCACCGATGCTCACCAGGCGGACGCCGAAGTCGGTGTACCACGACCGCACCGCCCACACGACGCCTCCGCCCGTGTCCAACGCGAAATGATTCGACTTGCCCGCCAGGTCGGACCCGAGCGTCACGCCGTACTGCGGCAGTGATCCGGTCACGTCCGACCCACCGAGCGTAAATGTCGACTTGATGTTGGTGTAGCCCGCGCCGAACGTCGCGAGGACGTACGGGCGCAGCTGCGCCAGGTTCACCTGCTCGAACACCCACCGGCCGCCCAGGCCCCAATACGTTGCCGGCACTTCAACGTTGGACGTCGCCGCCTGGCCCTGGGTCGTGCTCAGATAGCTCGCGATCGTGTTCGCCTTGTCGATCTGGGTGCGGGTCACGACGTTCTGCATCCACACGATCTCGCCGACCAGGTCGAGGTTCTTCCACACTCGGAACCCGGCCTCACCGCCCACGATCCCGCCTGCCTTCTCGACCATGGCTACGCCGGTATTGGCACCGACGTACCAGAGATTCACAGAAGGACCCGACGGCTGATGGGGAGGTTGTGCGGGGGTTTGCGCAACCGCGGGAAGGGGAACGAGGGTCAGGGCGCCAACCAGGGCAGCTCTCAAATGCTTCATCAACTATTCTCCGCCCTCACACCATGGCGACGTGCGCCGGCCGGGGCAAAACACGGCGATCCGAGGAATTGTACCAGAGTCTCGGCCGAAACTCGCCACGGGATGAGCCCATCCCCCGTAATTCCTTATGCGTCATTCTTCGAACTTCGGCTCAGGCCTCGGGGGGCAGCACTTGCCGGATGACGTACACGGGCTTGCCTTGCGATTCGTGGTACGTCCGCGCCTGCATCTCGGCGAGCAGGCCGAGCGTCACGAGCTGAAGCCCGGTGAACACGAGCAGGATGCCGAAGAGCACCGTCGCGGTGCGCTCCGTCAGCGACGAATGCCCGAGCAGCCGGCTGACGGCCAGATAGCTCAACAGCGCGACGCCGAGGGCGCCAAACGTCAAGCCGAACAGCCCGAAAATCTGCAACGGGCGCGTCGAGTAGCTGACGAGGAACTTCACCGTCAGCAGGTCGAGCATGACCCGAATCGTCCGCGAGATCCCGTACTTCGAGCGGCCGTGCACCCTCGCCCGATGATTGACCGGCATCTCGGCGATCCGCACGCCCATCTCGCTCGCCAGCGCGGGCAGAAAACGGTGCATCTCGCCGTACAGCCGGAGGGGCTTGACGACCTCGGCGCGAAACACCTTCAGCGAGCATCCGTAGTCGTTGAGCCGCACGCCGGTCGCCCAGGAGATCAGGCGATTCGCCAGTGTGGACGGCAGGCGCCGGCTCAGCCACGGATCCTTGCGCACCTTCCGCCAGCCGCAGACGATATCGAAGCCCTGGTCGACACGGCCGACGAGCGTGGGTATGTCGTGCGGGTCGTTCTGCAAATCGCCGTCGGCGGTCGCAATCAGGCGCCCCCGAGCCAGCGCGAATCCCGCGGCGAACGCCGCCGTCTGGCCGAAGTTGCGCCGGAACTGCACGACGCGGACGTTCCGATCCCGTGCCTGCAGTTTCTCGAGGATGCCAAACGACTCGTCGATGCTGCCATCGTCGACGAAGATCAGCTCGTACGGATGGCCCCACGCGGTGAGCGTCTCGGTGAACTCCCGGTACAGCGGCTCCAGGTTTGGCGCTTCGTTGTAGATCGGGATGACGACCGAGAGCTCGGGGGCGGGGGCCACGGGTGGCGTCAATTCTACGCTGGAGGCGCGCTCCGACGCCGCCACCAGAAGAACGCGACGCTGCCAGCAACCAGCACGACCGCCAGCCAGATCGACACCTGGACCAGGTTATGGCGAATGAACTCAATCGCCTGCTGGCCGTAGAGCAACGCGAGCAGCGCCTCGCCGAAGTATCGAAATCCTCGGCCAACCACGAGCGCCCCGACAAACGTCGCCGGAGGCACATCTGCGATGCCCGCGAGCAGGACGAAGATTTTGAACGGCATCGGCGGCGGCAGCAGCGACGGCACGATGATCGCCAGCAGCCCGTGCCGCCGGAATGCGCCCAACCCCCAGTCGATATGACGCTCTTTGAAGCGCTTGCGCAGGAACGCTTCCCCGCCCTTTCGCGCCAGCGCGTACAGCACGAAGCATCCCGCGACGGATCCGACCGTCGACATCAGCGCGTAGTACCACCAGAGTGCGGGATGCTGAATGACGAGGTACACGATCGCCAGATCGGCGATCTCGGGCAGCGACAGGAACGATGAATCGAGAAAGGTGACGGCGAAGAGGCCGATTCCGCCGGAGCCCTGGGCGATGGTTTGAAAGAACGCGAGCAGACGGTGCATGAGCGAAATGACGCCGGGAGTAATTTAGCGGAGAAAGGACGCCGGGAGTAGTTTTGCTGGCTCGAGCCAAAACTACTCCCGGCGTCCTTTCGCCGGCGTCACTTCTTCGCGTCTAGAACCGAATCAGGACCGCGAAGTTCAGCGACCCGCCCGACAGATCGATCTTCGGCCCGAGGAACCCGGCGGTGATCCCGCCGGTATTGCCGGACGCCCACTGGTAGCGGTACTCGGTCGAGAAGGCGTAGATGTCGCCGTTGATGGGAATGCGCACCCCGCCCATCACGATGGGTCCAACCGCCGTGCCGGTCACCGTGTACGGCGGGTTGGGCACAAAGACGCTGAAATCCGACGGATCGACGAACTGCCCCACCTCGCTGTAGCGGAAGTTGAACGCGCCCACGCCAACGCCGACGTAGGGCTGCACCTCGTGCTGCGTGCCGAACGGCAGGAAGCGCACGACGCCCGTGATGGGCGTGATGCGGAGGCGAAGGTCCTGCCGGATCTCGGTGCCGTCGGTGTTCACGAGATTGCGATAGACGCTGTGCACCGTGCGTTTGTAGTACCCAATCCCCGCGCCGGCCTCAACGTGCGGCCCGAACGAAATGTTCCACTCGCCGAAGATCGTGCCGCCGACGAAGTCGCTGATCTCGAAGAACAGCGGGTTGGCGTCCGCGAGATCCGCGACGAGCGTGTCGCCCGGGACGCGCGTGTCGAAGCCGCGCGGAAAGAACACGCCGGCGCCAAGCTGCACGGACTGCACCACCTGCGCGGACGCCGCCGTCGTGCCACACGTCAACACGGTCAGGAGTGCGCCTGCTGACACCCATCCACGCGTGCTCGCCCTCGCGCGCCACATATATCCCCCCTTTTTCCGGCAGCCGATCTGCCGGAAGCCCGTGTCCGCGGGCCGCTTGTCGCTATGACCTCAAATGAGCAGGAACGATGCCAAGCAGGAAACGTGGCAATGCGCGCCGGAAATCTCGCAGCACGGCGCGAAGTGTCCACCGTCGAGTCCAGTGCGTGCCCACGGCTGGCTTCTGGTCACGCCGATCGCGGCACCGCCTGGATCGTCTCGAGCATCCGCGCGTGCAACGCCGCGTTGGACGCCACGATTTGCCCGCGCGTGAGCTCGACGGGCGCGGCGCCGTAATCGGTGACGCGACCGCCCGCCTCGGCCACGATGAGCGCGCCGGCGGCGATGTCCCACGCGTGCAGTTGATCTTCCCAGAACGCGTCGAAGCGCCCGGCCGCGACATAGCAGAGATCCAGCGCCGCGGACCCGAGCCGCCGTACCGCGCGCGACTGCTCCAGAAACGCGCGAAACACCTCGACCTGGTGTTGCCGGCCGCCGCGCGGATTGTACGGAAACCCCGTGACGAGCAGTGCGTCGATCAGCTGATCGCATGACGTGACGGCGAGCCGCTGCCCGTTGAGCCGTGCGCCCTCGCCGCGCTCCGCCGTGAACAGCTCCTCCGCCATCGGGTCGTACACGACGCCGAGTTCGACGCGGCCGTCCACCTCGAGCGCGATGGACACGCAGAACAGCGCGAGCCCATGCACGAAGTTCGTCGTGCCGTCCACCGGATCGATGATCCAGCGATAGCCCGAGGCTCTCCGCTCCAGCGCGCCGGCCTGCTCTTCTCCGAGGACGACGTGCGACGGGAAACGGTTGTCGACGAGTGCGCGAAACGTCTGCTCGACCTCGAGGTCGGCCGCCGTCACGAGATCAATCGGCCCCTTTTTGACGACGTCGAGCGGCGTGCGGAAGTACTGCTGTTGGATCCGGCCGGCGGCGAGCGCCGCTTCGATGGCCGTGGCGAGAAATCGGGGGTCGAGCGCCAATCAGGACAATCTCTTGCTCATCCGCACGGCCATGCCGCCCTCCGGGCGCCGCGCAATCGTCACGTCGTCCATGAAGCTCTTCATGAAGAAGATCCCGCGGCCGCTCGCTTTCAGAACGTTTTCCGGATCGAGCGGATTGGCGACGTGGTCGGGATCGAAGCCCTCGCCCTCGTCGAGGACGCGGACCTCGAACTCCTCGGGCTTGACGCGCGGACGCAGCACGAACTCGACGATGACGTGCTTGCCGATGTCCTCGTGGTTGCCGTGTTTGATCGCATTGATGACCGATTCGCGCACGGCCACGCTGACCCAATGCGTCGAGTCCTCGTCGAGGCCCGCGAGCGACGATAACCGATCGCTCAGCAACTGGACGAGATCGAGCAACTCAAAGGAACTCGGCAGGACCAGTCGAATCACGTGACCGTCGGCAACCATGGGCGCGGAGTAAGTAACATATATGGCAGACGTGGCGCAACGTCAGCTCGTGATTCAACCCGCCCGGCGCGTGTACGGCACGCTCCAAGTACCGGGCGACAAATCCATCGCACACCGTTACGCGATGCTCGGCGCGATCGCCGAGGGAACGACCGCCATCGCACACCTCGCACCAGGCGAGGACGTGGCGACGTCGCTCGCCTGCATGCAGGCACTCGGGGCCACTATTGAGCGTCGCGGCCCGCTGGCCGTGCGCGTCACCGGATGCGGCGCGCGCGGGCTCGCGGCGGCGACGGCCCCCCTCGACGCCGGCAACTCCGGCACGACGATGCGGCTGCTCGCCGGCATCGTCGCGAGTTATCCAATCATCACCGTAATGCACGGCGACGCGTCGCTCAGCCGCCGGCCGATGACGCGCGTCATCGAACCGCTCACCGCCATGGGCGCGACCATCCGTTCGAACAACGGGCGCGCGCCCCTCGAAATTCACGGCGGCCCGCTCGCCGGCATTGCCTGGACGCCGCCGGTGGCGAGCGCGCAAATCAAAAGCGCCCTGCTCTTCGCCGGCCTGCGCGCTCGGGGCGTCACGACCGTCGTCGAGACACTGCCGACACGAGATCATACGGAGCGCGCGTTTCCTGCGTTCGGGATCGACATTTCCGTGATCGGCGAGCGGGTCACCGTGCGGGGCGGGCAGGTGCCCGTCGCACCGCCCGGCCAGCTGACCGTGCCCGGCGACCCGTCAACGGGCGCCGTCTGGGCGGCCGCCGCGGCGGCCCTGCCGGGCTCCTCGGTCCGGCTGGAGGGCTGCGGCCTCAATCCACACCGATTGGGCTACCTGGCGGCCCTCGAGCGGCTGGGGGCCCGGGTCGACGTCCGACAGACCGGCGAGATGGCCGGCGAGCCGGTTGGCGTCATCGAGGTCGCGCACGGCGACCGCGGGGCGATGGTGATCGGTCGGGCGGACGTGCCGGCGCTCATCGACGAGCTGCCCGTGCTCGCGGCGCGCGCGGCGCTCGGTGGTAGGCTCGACGTCTCCGGGGCCGCCGAGCTGCGCGTCAAGGAGAGCGATCGCATCTCGGCGCTCGTGGCCGGGCTGCAGACGCTGGGCGTCGACGCGGAAGAGCGGCCCGACGGCTTCCGGATCGAGGGCACGCATCAGCCGCACGGCGGCACCGTGCACGCGCACGGGGATCATCGTCTGGTGATGGCGTTCGCGCTCGTCGGGCTCGGGTCGACGAGGCCCACGATCATCGAAGGGGCCGAAGCCGTGAGCGTGTCGTACCCGGGCTTCGAGCGAGACATGGCGGACCTGATCACGTGACGACCGACAAGATCTACCTCGTCGGATTCATGGCGAGCGGCAAGAGCACGATCGCGCGGGCGCTCGCGACCCGTCTGCGCTGGCGCGTCGAAGACATCGACGATCTGATCGAAGCCCGGGAGCGCCGGACGATCTCGGAGATCTTCGCGCAACAGGGCGAGCCGCACTTCCGCATGGTCGAGCGCGAGATCCTGCGCATCCTCCAGCCCATGCGCACGCTCGTCGTCGCGACCGGCGGCGGGACCTTTGCGGATCCCGACAATCGAGGCTTCATCAACCTCGATGGTGTGTCCGTGTGGATCGATCTGCCGCTGGCGGATCTCATCCCGCGGATTCCGCTCGACGGGCGCCGGCCGCTTGCGGCCAATCGCGCGCAGCTCGAGCGGCTCTACAACACGCGCGTCGACGCCTACCGTCTCGCGCACGTGCGCGTGTGCGCGGCGCGCGTGCCGGTCTCGGCCGTCGTCGATCGCGTCCTGCAGGCGATCCACGAGCTGCCGCCGATCCTCGAGCAGTCCACGCCGGATCTCTGACGCGTGCGCTATCTCATCCTGAGCGATCTGCACGGGAACATCCACGCGCTCGAGGCCGTCCTCGCCGACGCGGGCGCGATCGGCTACGACGCGGTCCTGGTGCTCGGCGATCTCGTCGGCTACGGCGCCGATCCGTCCGCCGTGATGGCGCGCACGCTCGCGCTCGAACCGGTGGCGATCGTCCGGGGCAATCATGACAAAGTGTGCGCGGGGATCGAGCCCGCGTCGCTGTTCAACGACGTCGCGCGGCGATCGATCGAGTGGACGGCCAACGTGCTCTCGACCGAGGAGCTGCAGACGCTGGCCGAGCTGCCAAAGGGCCCGTTTCAGCTGACGAGCGAGCTCGAGATTTGCCACGGCGCGCCCTTCGACGAGGACTACTACGTGTTCGAGGCGGGCGAGGCCGCGCGTGCGATCGAGGCCGCGCAGTCGCGTCTCTGCTTCTTCGGGCACACCCACCTGCCGGCGCTCTTCGCGACCGCGCAGGATCCCGTCCGCGAAGGCGTGGGCCCAACAGAAGACGAGCTCGCGCTACCGGAATCCGGCCCCGCGCTCATCAACGTCGGGTCGGTCGGCCAGCCGCGCGACGGCGACCCGCGGGCGGCCTACGGCATCCTCGACATGACGCGGCACACGCTGCGGTTGCGCCGCGTCGAGTACGACATCGCGGGCGCGCAATCGAGGATTCGCGACGCGGGGTTGCCGATGTGGTTGGCGATCAGGTTGGAACGAGGACAGTGACTGGTGAAAGTCGGGAAGTCGGGAAGTCGGGAAGTCGGGAAGTCGGGAAGTCGGAAAGTCGGAAAGTCGGAAAGTCGGAAAGTCGGAAAGTCGGAAAGTCGGAAAGTCGGAAAGTCGGAAAGTCGGAAAGTCGGAAAGTCGGGCGGATTGAGTGAACTACTCCGTCGGCTTCCGCTTCCTTCGCCGCTCGGCCTCTCTGAGTCTGCGCTCGGCTGACGAGTAGCTCGATTGAAAGATGCCTTTCAGTTCGCGGGCTTCGGTGAGCGCGTTGGTGACGATTGATGGAACGGGCGCGACTGCTTCGGTGAGCACGTCGAGCCCAGTACGCGGCCTCGATGGCCTCTTCAGCGACCACGCCGATCTTGGCGGTGAACTCCCGGTAGGATCTGCCAGCTCCAGCGGCGAGGTAGTTCGCGCCAACGGCAGTGCCGGCTTTGACGAACTGGACGAGCGCGGACTCGAGTGCGCGGGGCACTCGCCACGTCGCGCCGATCTTCAGGGTGCAGATGGCGAACCGGCGAGTTCGTTCCGCGAGCTCAGGTGAACAGGGCACCCACGGGCTCATAGCAAGCGCCGGGCCAGCGGGTGAGCGAAAAACGGGCGCCGTGGCGCCGCCCGTTGAGTTTTCTGCGAGATCGACCCGGCGCCATCACTGCACTTCTTGCGCCGTGCTTCAACTTCCGACTTCTCGACTTCCCGACTTCCCGACTTCCCGACTTTCACCCTTCGCCGACTTCCCGACTTTCCGACTTTCCGACTTTCACCGCAGCCCTCGCCGCTCTCTCATCCCGCCGCTTGAGTTCCGCCGCGTAGGCGTCCCGGGCCGCGCGCGCGCCGAGAATCCAGCCGATCACGACGCCCAGCATCAACACGCCCGGAATGAAGATGAAGTGACTCGACGGCATGCCGTCACGACCGCTTGGCGGAACCTAGGCGACGATTGAGCTCGCCCAGCTCGCGCTCGACGTTCACGATACGCCGCCACAGGACGACGATGTACACGGCGAGCGCGACCCAGACGAACCCGTAGGCGATGAACACCAGCGGCGCCGCGGGAATCGACTCCTGGAGCGCGCCCGGCTGCACGGGCACGAACTCCTTCTGCGGGTTTTGAGCCAGGAGCTGAACAGCGCAAGTGATTCCGAACAGCCACGCTGTGCCCAAAGCCGTCATCACGCGTCGAGTCATAGTTGTGTCTCGCTCAATCAGCGTTCAGCATCGAACTTGCGTAGCGGGTCGGGTCTGGCTTACGCCAGCAAGACCCGACCCCTTCTCAATCAATCTTCCAGCGCGATCACCGCCTGATCGAGCGCCGCGCGTGACACCTCGAGGCGCACGCGCAACATGAGCAGGACGTAATACAACAGCAGAAACGCGACCGCGCACCAGCCGAAGACTGCGAGCATGTCGGGCGGCAGCGTGACCACGACGTCCGTCGTCGGATGCAGCGTGCGCCAGACGTTGACCGACCAGTAGACGAACGGCACGAGCGCCATGCCGAACAGGCCGACAGCGGCCGCGAGCACCTCGGCGCCGGCGCCACCGAAGCGCCGGAGCAGCAGGTACGCGACGAAGATCATCCACATGATGAGCGTCGCCATGAGGCGCGCTTCCCACTGCCACCAGACGCCCCAGGCCTTGCGCGCCCAGATGGGCCCGGTCACGAGCACGATGAGGCCGAACACCACGGCGAGCTCCGCCGCGGCCAGCGCGACGTGGTCCGCGAGCGGCCGGCGGCGCACCAGGTAGACCACGCTCGCGATGCCGCAGACGAACGCCGAGACGAACGTCGTGATCGCCGCGGGCACGTGGAAATAGAAAATCTTCTGGATCAGCCCCATCGTGGACTCGTAGCGGACGCCGTCGATCATGAACGGCGCGCGCACGAAGAACACCACGGCGGCGAGGAGGGCGACGGGAACGAGACGGTTGAGGATTTTCATGACACGTGCCGCCTCTCGCGGCGGCTCACTACTCGCTCATGACTGGACCGAAGGTCCAGAGCGCGAGCGTGACGAACACGGCATCAAAGAATACCAGCATCGCGAGCCACGCCCGCGCCAGCGCGAGATTGGGCTCGGGCGCGAAGATCGCGGCGGTGCCCACCGCGCCCGCAATCACCACGGGCACGGCAATCGGATACAGCAGCACCGGCAGCAACACGTCGCGCGAGTGCACGCGCACCAGCATCGCGGCGAAGAGCGTGCCGACCGACGCCAAGCCAATCGTCCCGGTCACCAGCAGGCCGGCCAGCAGCCACGGCGCGCGGCCGAGCGGCGCGTCGAACAGCAAGCCGACGATGGGCACGACGATCGCCTCGACGCCAAACATCAGCAGCACGAGACCGAGCAGCTTGCCGAGATAGACCGCCGGCCGTTCGATCGGCGCGAGGAGCAGCGCGCGCAGCGTCTCGCCCTGCCGCTCGCGTTCGAACGCGCGGCTCAGCGCGAGCGTGCCGGCAAACGTGACCGTCACCCAGAGAATGCCAGCGGCCGTGCCATCGAGGACCCGCCCTTCCCGCACGAAGCTGAACGCGAAGATCAGCACGCACGCGAGCGCGAAGAACACCGTCGTGTACGCCAGCTCGCGGCTGCGCGCTTCGACGACGAGATCTTTGCGGGCGACGAGCCAGGCCGCGCCGAGGAAGCTCATGACGCCGCGGCTCCGCCCAGCGCCGCGCGGTACCGCTCGCGCAGCGTGCCGCCCGCGCCGGGAATGCCGACGGCTCTGCCCTGGCTGAGGCAGAGGGCGCGGTCGATGACGCCGTCCGCGCTCTCGAAGTCGTGCGTCGCCATCACGACGATCGCGCCCGTGGCGCGAAGCGATCGCAGGCGCGCCACCAGCAGCGCCGACGACTCGTCGTCGAGCCCGGTGAACGGCTCGTCGAGCAGCACCAGCCGCGGCGAGTGGACGAGCGCGCGCTCGAGCGCCAGCCGCTGGCGAAGCCCGCGCGAGAACCCGGACACGCGGTCGTTCGCGCGATCGGACAGCCGCGCGGCCGCGAGCGCCTCGTCGACGCGCGCCTCGACGGACGCCACGCCGTACAGCCGGCCGAAGAAGAGCAGGTTTTCGCGCGCCGTGAGGTCCGCGTAGAGAAACAAATCGTGGCCGAGCACGCCGATCCGGCCGCGCAGGGCGTCACCGGCCTCGCGGGCCGGACGCCCGCCGTAACGCACGTCCCCACCCGTCGGCCGGACGAGCGTCGCGAGCACGCCGATCAGCGTCGACTTGCCGGCGCCGTTGGGACCGAGCAGCCCCACGATTTCTCCCGACGCGATCGCACAGTTGACGTGCGACAGCGCGCGGCGACGCCCGTACAGGCGCGAGACGTCGTTGACCTCGACGCGATCGAAATCCCACCCGGGATCGGCCGCCACGCTCGGGCTCACGCCACGCGTCGGCGCGAGGCGGGACCGAACGCCGCCCAGAGCCCTGCTGAGAGAATCAAACCGGAGAGGGTGAGGGCCACGTACCGCGGCCATCGCGCGTGGTGCGCCAGCCCGGTAATCTCGAAGGTCAACGTCTTGCCGGCCTGTAGCGCTGGACCGCTGCCAAAGATCACGGGCTGGTTCTGATCGTTCATCACCTGCTTGGTCGTGAGCTGCGTCGACTGCAGACCGAGCTCGCCGGTCTGCGCGACGAGCACCGTCACCTGCGAGACCGCCGCGGGCCACAACTGCTCGATGCGCGCCGTGCCGCCGTCGTACGGCAGCTCGAATGCCACCTGCGCGGACGTGCTGCCCGGCGGGAACGGACCGGTCACCGTGAGGCGCGATCCTTTCACGGTCGCGGCTGGCGCCGATCCCTCCATCAGCGACGCGCCTCGCGCGTCGTGCGGAAGGTCGATGATGATCGGGGTCCCGGGATCCACCGGCGTCCGGGCGGTGTTGAGGATGTCGAGGATGTAATAGATGTTGAGCTGATCGTCGGCCATCTCCGCGATGATGCGCGACTCGGGCCCGAAGACGACGACGCCCTTGACCGCCGGCCCGGCCGCGAGCGCGCGATCCTCGGCCGCCCGCTTCTCCGCTTCCGGATCGACGCCGACCAGCACGACGCGAATCCCCGTGGCGCCGATCGTGATTTCCTGCGACTCGAGGCGGGCGCCATCCACCACCGTCACCGCGCGGACCTTGGTGCCGGCCTTGAGACCGGTCACCTGCACGCGCCCGCTCTCATCGGTCCTCTTCGTCTGCGTCTTGCCGTCGACGGTGATCTCGACCGCCTGATTCGCCAGATTGCTCGTGAAGCTCCCGCGGACCACGCGCACCGAGATGGTACCCGCCGGCAGGTCCTGCGCCGGCAGCGGCACGCCGGAGATCTCTTTTGGATTTGGCATCTGCTGCGCGGCAGCGGGCGTCGCCACGGCCCCCAGACACATGGCGAACAGAACCGCGCGGATCACAACTTCGCTCCGCAGTGCTTGCAGAAGCGAGCGTCGTCGTCGTTGGCCTTGCCGCAGGTGCCGCAGCTCGTGCCGGCGTCGACGCGCGCGCTGGCGCGCGTCGAGGTGTCTCGCGCGTGAGCCGCGCGCTCGATGTCCTGCATCAGGGCGAGCGCCCGCGTCCGCAACCGGCCGCCGATGTCCTTGAAGTCCGCGTCCGAGACCTTGCCCATCGCGTGATCGAACTCGAGCTCCTTGATCGATCGCAGGACGAGCGCCTTTTCCTTCTGGAGTACCTCGAGCGCACGCACGCTCGGCGGCGTCGACGACTCATGTCCGAGGCCGAAGAATCCCGCCACGCTGCGATGCAGTGCCAGGCCGACGAGGCCGGCCGAGAGCGCCGCGCCGCTCAAGAGGAGCAGCGCGACCGGATGGGTGTTGCGCGACGTCATGACGGCCGCCGTCGCCGCTACCATCGACGCGATCAGGTAGAAGTGCGACGGCTGGAAGCTGCCCGCGGTGCTCGGCGGGCGGCGCTCAGTCGAGGTCCCGGAGTTCATCGTCGAGTTGCTGCTGGAGCGCGGTCGAGGCCACCGGCTGCAGCGGCGCGGGCGCGTCGGGTTGATGGGCCCGCCGCGACCACCGCAGCGCGATGCCGCCCACGATGACGACACCCGCGAGGCCCGCGGCATACGGGAACAGCCACGCCAGCCGGTTGAACCCGCGGTCGATCGGCTCGGCGAGCGGTTCTTGACTGCCGTACTTCTTGACGAAGTACTGAATCACTTCGTCGCGATTCATGCCTTGCTTGACGAGCTTCGCGATTTGGTCGCGCTCGGCGGCGGCGACCGGGCAAAGACATTCGCCCACGCGCTTGCGGCCGCAATCGCCACACATGCAGATGATCGCCGTGCGAAGCTCTTTCTCGACCGCTGATTGGGGCGGCGCGACGACGGTCTGCGCGTCTTCCGCATGCTGCGCGCGCGCGCTGGCCGCGCTGCCGGCGAGGAGCACGAGCACGAGCAGCGACGTCGTCGCCGCGCCGGCCGGAACCTTGGCCGTCGCGAACGCAAACGCGCGCTCCGGCAGGAGCGCGATGAACGTCCCGATCAGCATCACGCCGACGCCCACCCAGATCCAGTTGACGAGCGGGTTGACGATCAGCCGGAACTGCGCGGCCTGCGTGCCGACGTCGTAGCCGATGAGCGCGATGTAGAGGTCTTCCGCGGCTGTGCGCCGCAGCGCGACTTCCGTCGTCGGCTCCGACTCGTGATTGCGGAAGAACCAGCGGGCCGGATACATGCCCGGCAGCTGGCTCGTCCCGTGCGTCACGTTCATCTCCGCCGTCACCATCTGCTTCTGCCCGTCGTCGGTGATGCTCAGCCGCTGATAGCGAATGAGGTACGACCCGACTTCGGCCTGCTGATTCGGGTGGAGGCTGATTTCGAGCTCCCGCTGAAACGCGTTGCCCGCGAATCCCAGGAAGAGCAGCACGATGCCGAGGTGAATGACGTAGCCGCCGTAGCGACGGCGCGACCGCGCGAACAGACCGATGAGCGCCGTGAAGAGATCGGTGCCCGTCGCTTCACGCCGCACGCGGGCGCCGCGGACGAACTCTTGTGTGATCGTGACGGTCACGAACATGCAAAACGCGAAGCACAGACCGGCCGACCAGAACGGGATCCCGAACGCGCGCGTGACGCTGCCCGTCACGACGGCGCCGAGCGTCGGCCACAGAAACTGATCGCGGAGGTTGGCGAGCGACGACTTGCGCCACGCGAGCAGCGGCCCGACGCCGGTGAGGAACAGGAGCACGAGCCCGACCGGCGCCATCCACTTGTTGTAGAAGGGCGCGGCGACGGTGAGCCGCTCGCCCTTGATGGCCTCGCTCAGCGTCGGGAACATCGTCACGAACAGCACGAAAAACGCGGAGAACAGCAGCACCCAGTTGTTCGCGAGGAAGGCCGCTTCACGCGACACCCAGGAATCGAGCTCGTTGCGCGCGCGCAGCAGCGGCAACCGGTAGATCACGAGGCCGAAGCTCGCGACAAGCGTCGCGACCATGAAGATCGTGAACATCCACGCGAGCTCGCGGTCCTCGCCGAACGCATGGACGGACTGCACGACGCCGGAGCGCGTCATGAACGTGCCGAAGATCGTCAGGAAGAACGTCACGATGACGAGCGAGACGTTCCAGACCTTCAGCATCCCGCGCCGCTCCTGCACCATGACGGAGTGCAGAAACGCCGTCGCCGTGAACCACGGCAGCAGGCCGGCGTTTTCGACGGGATCCCAGCCCCAATAGCCGCCCCAGCCCAGCTCCTCGTACGCCCAGAGCGCGCCGAGCGTGAGGCCCACCGTCAGGAACAGCCAGGCGATCATCGTCCACACGCGGACCGCGCGCAGCCACGAGTCGTCGAGCTGCCCGGACGCGAGCGCGGCGATGCCGAACGCGAACGGGATCGTCATCCCCGTGAAGCCCAGGTACAGCATCGGGGGATGGATCGCCATGTAGTAGTTCTGGAGCAGCGGGTTGAGGCCCTGCCCTTTCGCCGGGACCACCGTGAGGAAGGTCTCGAACGGGTTGTTGTGGATGACCATCAGGAAGAGGAAGAACATCTCCGTGACGGCAATCGACACGACGACCCAGGGAATCAGCAGGCGGTGGCGCTCGCGATTGATGATGACGGCCACGCTGCCGAAGACCGCGAGCAGCATCACCCAGAACATGATCGAGCCGTCGAGCCCGCCCCAGTACGACGCTAGCTTGTAGAACAGCGGCTGTGCCTCGTCCGCGTGGTGCTGGACGTACTTGATCGAGTAGTCCTCGGTGATGAAGGCGTGGATCATGATCGCCGACGCCATGATCGTCATCGCCGTCACGGCATGGAACAGGCCGATGCCGCCGTCAATGAGCGCGCGCGTGCCGCGACGCGCGCCCGCCAGCGATGCGGCGCATGCGCCGCTCGCCGTCACGAACGCTGCCAGGATGAGAAATGTGCCGAGGGACGCCATGCCTTACTTGCCGGCCTTGCCAACGCCTTGCGCTTCGTACCGCGACGGGCACTTCGCCATCACGCCGCCGGGCTCGACCTGGAAGCCGTCGGGGCCGAGCTTGCCCTTCAGCACGACCTCCGATCCGTCCTTGAACGTGTCCGGCAGCGTCCCGGTGTAGGAGGCCAGCACGGACGCGTCGCCGTTCTTGATCTTGAAGCGGTAGTCGAGGCTGTCCGGCCGCTTTTCAATCGTGCCGTCCACGACGAAACCGTGCAGCTGCAAGCCCTTCCCATACCACTGCGCGGGCTGGGTCATGACTTCGTCGACGTGCTTGTAGTACTGCGTGTCGGTTGAGGACACCGTGACGAAGAACAACAGGGTCAACGCCCCGGTGAGGACGGCAACGGTTGCGATGACTCGGGCAGTGGTTTTTGCCATGGTGCCGTGCCTCCCGGGCGCCCAGCGTGCGCCGCACCTGCCAGAATACTCCTGAACGAGAACGCCGGGAGTAGTTTTACGTTTTGCGTAAAACTACTCCCGGCGTCATTTCGCGGCGCGGGCCCGGTCGAGCAGCTGGACGACCAGCGCCACGGGCAGCCCCACGACGTTCGAGTACGAGCCTTCAATTCTCGGGATGAACCGCGAAGCCCAGCCCTGGATGCCATAGGCGCCCGCCTTGTCGAACGGCTCGCCTGTCGCGAGGTACGACGCGATGTCGGTCTCGGTCAGCGCGTTCATCCAGACGCGCGTGCGATCGACATCGGCCACGATGCCGCCGGGCCATGCCAGCGCGACGCCCGTGAACACGTCGTGCGCGCGCCCCGACAGCCGGCGCAGCATCGCCGCCGCGTTCTCGGCGTCGGCGGGCTTGCCGAGCACATCGCTGCCCTGCACGACGACCGTGTCGGCGCCGAGGACAAACGCCTCCGGCGCGCGCGCCGCGGCCGCCGCCGCCTTCTGACGCGCCAGGCGTTCCACATATTGCACGGGCTGCTCGGCCTCGAGCCGGCGCTCGTCGATTGGCACCGGAAGGATTTCGCATTCGAAGCCGGCGGCGAGCAACAGCTCCCGGCGACGAGGTGAGGCGGACGCGAGAAGGAGACGCACGCGCGGATGATACACTCAGGCGCAGGCTTCAGCAGGTTCGACACACGCCGCCAGAGTCAGCTTCCATGCAACCGGTTCGCGACACCGCCTCGGAAGTCATGCGCTCGCTTCTCGCCACTCAGCCGACGACCGCGGCAAAAGTACTGTTCGCCTGGCGGCTGGCCGCCGGGCCGTCGCTCGCTCGCGCCGCGCAGGCAGCGTGGACCGACGGCACATTGCGGCTCGCGCCCGCCACGGCAGCGTGGCGAAAGGAACTCCTGCGGTCCCGGCCCGTGCTGCTCGAGCGCCTGCGACACTGGCTTGGCGCCGACGTCATCCAAGCCATCGTGATTGAGTCCTCTTCTGAATCGGAGCGATTTCCCCATGCGTGAATCGGTGATTGTGAGCGCCGTGCGTCTGCCGACCGGCAAGTTCCTCGGCGGGCTCAAGGATTTCAGCGCGCCCGCCCTTGGCGCGCTCGTCGTGAAAGAGGCCGTGCAGCGCGCCGGCATCGATCCCAAGAGTGTCGATGAGTGCATCCTCGGCAACGTCGTGAGCGCGGGCCTCGGCCAGGCGCCCGCGCGACAGGCGGCGTTGCGCGGCGGTCTCTCGGACGGCGTGGGCGCGCTCACCATTAACAAAGTCTGTGGCTCCGGCCTCAAGGCCGTGATGCTGGCGGCGCAAGGCATCGCAACCGGCGACATCGACATCGCCGTCGCCGGCGGCATGGAGTCGATGAGCAACTGCCCGTACCTGCTGACGCGCGTGCGCGAGGGTCTGCGCATGGGCGACGGCACGGTCATCGACTCGATGATTCGTGACGGCCTCTGGGACTCGTTCAACGACGTCCACATGGGCCTCACGGGCGAGCTCGTCTCGGAACGCTATCGCGTGACGCGCGAGCAGCAGGATGGCTACGCCGTCGAAAGTCACCGGCGCGCTGCGCACGCGACGCGCGAGGGCTGGTTCACCAAGGAGATCCTGCCGGTCTCGATTCCCCAGAAGAAGGGCGATCCGATCGTCGTGAGCCGTGATGAGTCCGTCCGCGAAGACACGACCGCCGAAGCGCTCGGGCGGCTCAAACCGGCGTTCAAGAAGGACGGCACCGTCACGGCCGGCAACGCGCCGCCCGTCAACGACGGCGCGGCCGCGACCGTCGTGATGGCCGCCGACGTCGCCGCGCGGCACAACCTCGAGCCGATCGCCCGCATCGTCGGGCAAGCGACGGCCGGTCTCGAGCCGATGCTCGTGATGATGACGCCGGTCGAGGCCGTACGAAAGCTGCTCAAGAAGACCGGGTGGAAGATCGAGGACGTGGATCTCGTCGAGCTCAATGAAGCGTTTGCCGTGCAAGCCGTCGCCGTGACCCGGGAGCTCGGCCTCGATCCCGCGAAGGTGAACATCCAGGGCGGCGCCGTGGCGCTCGGCCACCCGATCGGTGCCAGCGGCGCGCGCATCCTGACGACGCTCCTGTACTCGCTGGGGCGGCTCGGCAAGAAGCGCGGCATCGCGACGCTCTGTCTCGGTGGCGGCAACGGTGTGGCGCTCGCGGTGGAGCGCCTGTGATCAAGACGATCGGGGTCATTGGCGCGGGCACGATGGGCAACGGGATTGCGCAGGTGTTCGCGCAATCCGGTTTCACGGTGCGACTGCACGACTCGGCCGCGGGCGCGCTCGATCGCGCGCGCGCGACCGTCGAGAAGAGCCTCGCGAAGTTCGTCGAGAAGGGCAAGCTGACCGCGGCGGAGCGCGACGCGTCGCTCGGCCGGCTCACGGCCGCGCCCGCGATCGACGCGCTCGGTGACGCTGACTACGTCGTCGAAGCCATCGTCGAGCGCCTCGACGCCAAACGTCAGATCTTCGCGACGCTGGACGCGCTCACCCGCCCCGACGTCATCCTCACGTCGAACACGTCGTCGATCTCGATCACCGCGCTCGGCGCGGCGACCAAACGGCCCGACCGCGTGCTCGGCATGCACTTCATGAACCCCGTCCCGCTGATGACGCTCGTCGAGTTGGTGCGCGGCCAGGCGACGTCGGACGCGACGATGCAGTCGGCCGTCGATCTGTGCACGGCCCTGGGCAAGACACCCGTCGAGGCCGCCGACTACCCGGGCTTCATCTCGAACCGGATCCTCATGCCGATGATCAACGAAGCGATCTTCGCCGTGATGGAAGGTGTCGGCACACCCGAGGCGATCGACGCCGTGATGAAGCTCGGCATGAACCACCCGATGGGACCGCTCACGCTCGCGGACTTCATTGGCCTCGACGTCTGCCTCGCCATCATGGACGTCCTGCACGATGGACTCGGCGACCCCAAGTACCGGCCCTGCCCGCTTTTGAAACGGATGGTGGCTGCGGGACAGTTGGGAAGGAAGACAGGCAAGGGCTTCTACGCCTACGGATCAAGTTAGAAGTTCGAAGTTCAAAGTTCGAAGTTTGGGAGTGACAGCATGCTGTCCGAAACTTCGAACTTCATACTTCGAAGTTCAAACTTGATCCGATCACTGAGTCCTGAGGGCCGTCACCGGATCCACCTTCACCGCACGCCGGGCGGGCACGTAACATGCGATCGCCGCGGCCGCCAGCAGCACGAGCGGTGCGATCCCGAACGCCAGCGGATCGCGCTGTGAGGTGTTGAAGAGCAGCGAGTCGAGCAGGCGCGCAGCGAACAGGCCCACCACGATCCCGATCGCCGCGCCCGCGGCGGTGAGACCGAGGCCCTGGCGGAAGACCATGCGCATCACCTGTCCCGGCGACGAGCCGAGCGCCACGCGAATGCCGATCTCCTGCATCCGCTGCCCCACCGAGAACGCCACGAGCCCGTAGACGCCGATCGCCGACAGGAACAACGCCACGATCGCGAATCCCGTCAGCAGCGTCGTCGTGAAGCGGCGCGCCCCGACGGAGGCAGCGACCAGAGACTCGAGCGTTCGGGCACTCGCCACGGGCAGCGTCGGATCGAGCTCACGCACAGCTCCGCGGAGCGACGACGTCAACCGCTCGGGATCGGCGGACGACCGCACGACGAGCGTCATCGTGCCGAAGTACGCGTGTTGGCGGGCCGCCTGATACACCTGAAGGGTCGTATCCATGTCGAGGGCGTACTGCTTGACGTCGCCGACGACGCCGACGATCTCCGAGAGCTCATTGCGGGGCCCCTGCGAAATCTGCAGGCGCTGCCCGATGGGATCTTCATTCGGAAAATACCGATCGGCGAGCGTCTTCGAGATGACCGACACCATCGGGCTGTCCGGCCCGTCGGTCGGCTGGATCTCGCGGCCTCGCAGCAGCGGAATGCCCATCGCCTGAAAGATGCCGGGGCTGACCGCGTAGAAATTCGCGCTCGGCCGCAACGTCTGCTCCTCGGGCGTCTTGCCCGGAATCGTCAGCGTGGACACGTAGTCGCTGACGAAGGGCACGGGCTGCATGGTCGCGGCATGGTCCACGCCCGGCACCGTGGCAACCCGATCGAGCAGCCTCCGAAAGAACGCGAGGCGCTTTTCGTCGTCGCCGTAGCGCGAATCGGGAAGCGAGATCGGCACGATGAGGGCGTGATCGCCCTCGAATCCCGGCGAGACGTGCACGATCGCGCTGAAGCTGCGCATGAGCAGCATCGACGCGGCGGCGAGCATCACCGCGAGCGCGACCTCGACGATGATGAGCGCCGCGCGAGTGCGCGCGCCGAGCGAGGACGCGCCGGTGCGCCCGCCCTGCTGAGTGATCGCCGCGAGATTCGCGCGCGAGACGTGCAGCGTTGGCATCAGCCCGAAGATGATCGGCGTCGCCGCGGCGAGCAGGAGCGCACACACGAGCGTCGGCCCGTCGAGGTGAATCGTCGCAAGCCGCGGCAGCCCGGCCGGCTGGCTGCTGACGACGAGCCGCAGAATGCCCCACGCGAGCGCCAGCCCGCCAACGCTCCCTATCAGGCCGAGCACACCGTTTTCGATGAACATCTGCGCGGCGAGCCGTCCACGGGTCGCGCCGAGCGCCGCGCGCACGGCGAGCTCGCGCGACCGACCGACACCGCGCGCGAGCAGCAGGTTGGCCACGTTCGCGCACGCGATCAGCAATACCAGCGCGACCGCGCCCGAGAGCACCCACAGGCCGGCGCGCACGCCGCGCACGTAGTAGTCGAGCATCGGAAACAGCAGCGTCGTCCAGCCTTTGTTGCCCTCGTCGATCGGCTCGATCTCGCGCGACACCCTCGCGAGATCCTCTCGCGCCTGCTCGACCGTCACGCCGTGCCGCATCCGCGCGACGACGGACATGTAGTGGCTCCCGTAGCGGCGCCGTTCGTCGGGCGTGAACTGTTTGAGCAGCCACACCTGAATCCCGTTCGATGGAATCGTGATCGTCGCCGGCACGACGCCGATCACTGTCATGGGCTTGTCGTCGAGCAGGATCTTCCGGCCGACGATGTCGGGCGCAGCGCCCAACCGCCCGCGCCAGAACGCCTCGGACAACACGGCGCGATCCGCCTTGCCGGCGTCGGCATCGTCGCCGACCGCGAAGGTGGCGCCCGTGACGGCAGTGGCGCCGAGCACGGAGAAGAAGTTCGCCGACACGAGGGCGGACCGCAGCCGCTCGGGATCGCCACTCCCGGTCAGGTTGACGGTCGTGTTCTGCGCGCACGCGATGCCGTCGAACGCGCGCGTGCGCGTCTGCCACCCGAGAAACCGGCCGGGCGACACCGAGAATTCCGGCAGCTTCGGCATGAACGAATCGCGAATGATGACGAGCCGATCGGGCTCGGCGAACGGCAACGGCCGCAGGACGACGGCGTTCAGGACGCTGAAAATCGCCGTGGCGCTGCCGATGCCGATGGCGAGCGTCAGCAACGCGACGACCGCAAATCCAGGGTGTTTCCGTAGGGATCGCCAGGCAAAGCGAAGGTCTGCCACGCTGCACGCTCCTGCTTGACCGGCTTGGACGACGCCGGGAGCCGAGACGTTGGGGCGCCGCTGGGCTATTGGGCTATTGGGCTATTGGGCTATTGGGCTATTGGGCTATTGAACTGTTGGGGCCGTCCGCATCTCGGTCCGGCCGCCCGGCGGACCTGGGACGGACCGCGGCTCGCGCACCCTGGACCGCGGACAGACCGTGGACCCCGGACTGCGGGCCTCGGACGGTCCACGAGAGGTACACCGCCGGGACAAGCAGAAGGATCTCTCGCCCGATCGCGAGAGCGTCGTGCGTGATGGCCCGCACCGACACCGGATAGCGCCAGATCGGCATGAACACCGACAGGCCAGTCAGGAAGTACTGATGACTGAATGGCCAGAACGCCATCACGCCGTACGGCAGCGAGGTGTCCGGCGCGAGCGAATCCATGAGCGGGTGCGTTGCCCAGGCGAGAAACGCGACGACGCCGATCATGACGCGCGTGCGTGCGATCGGCCATCGCGCGAGCGCGGCGACGAGGCCCGCGATCGCGGCGGCGCCAATGCTGTGCGTGGGCCCGCTGTGTGCGCCCACCAGCAGATCGAGATCCGCTGCCATCGCGAGGCCCGCGAGGATCGCGGCCTGAGTGGCCAGCGCGCGGCGACTCTCGCGCGCAACGCCCGCGACCGCCCACCCAGTCGCGATGCCTGCCAGTCCGTGACCGAGCGGAGTGGGCACGAGGGAATGGTACAGAAATCGTCAAGTTCGAAGTTAAAAGTTCGAAGTTCGAAGTTTCGGACGATCCCGACATCACGCGTGCTGTTCCAACTTCAAACTTCGAACTTCTAACTTCCAACTTAATCATCCCGTCCTCCCCCTGACCCGCCCTGTCACGAGTGCCCTGCAGAATCCTCAAGAGATCAAACGGCCGGGATCGCAGATTCTGCGAGGGTCCTGGAGCCGAGGCGAAAGTGGCAACTGGTGCTAAGCCATTGCCTTGTCAAAGGATAGAGACACATGCGACACGATTTTCGCTTGACATCATCGTGGCACGTTCCTAGAATCACGTTCGCTCCTGTCGCCGCCGCCCCGTTCGGCGGCGCGTCAGCGAGGAGTCCCATGGCCGCACCTGAACGCACAGAAAAAATCGAGAAGTTCGAGAAGGTCGAAAAGATTGATCGGTCCGATCGCGAGGAGCGCGTCGACAAGGAACGCGCGAAGGCCGTCGAGCTCGCCGTCGGGCAGATCGAAAAGCAATTTGGCAAAGGCTCGATCATGCGGCTCGGTGGCAAGGACACCATCGCGCCGATTCCGGTCATCTCCACCGGATCGATCAGCCTCGACTGGGCGCTCGGCGTCGGCGGGTTGCCCCGCGGCCGCGTCATCGAGATCTTCGGTCCGGAATCGTCGGGCAAGACGACGCTCGCCCTGCAGACGATTGCGCAGGCACAGAAGCGCGGCGGCGTCGCCGCGTTCATCGACGCCGAACACGCGCTCGACGCGCAATACGCGCAGAAGCTCGGCGTGGAGCTCGACAACCTGCTGGTCTCGCAGCCCGACAACGGCGAACAGGCGCTCGAGATCGCCGAAGTGCTGATTCGATCGAACGGCGTCGACGTCGTGGTCATCGACTCAGTGGCCGCGCTCGTGCCGCGCGCGGAGATCGAAGGCGAGATGGGCGAAGCGCAAATGGGCCTGCAGGCACGACTGATGTCGCAGGCGCTGCGCAAGCTCACGGGCGTCATCTCGAAGTCGAAAACGTGCCTGATTTTCATCAATCAGCTGCGCGAGAAGATCGGCGTGATGTTCGGCAATCCGGAAACCACCACCGGCGGCCGCGCGCTGAAGTTCTACTCGTCGGTCCGCATCGACATCCGGCGCATCGGCGCGATCAAAGACGGCGAGACCGTCGTTGGCGGCCGCACGCGCGTGAAGGTGGTCAAGAACAAAGTCGCCCCACCCTTCCGCGAGGCCGAATTCGACGTCATGTACGGCGAAGGCATCTCGCGCGAAGGCGACCTGATCGATCAAGCCGCTGAGCGAAACATCGTGGAAAAAAGCGGGACGTGGTTTTCGTTTGGCGGCGAGCGTCTCGGTCAGGGACGCGAGAACGCGAAGGCGTTTCTCAAGCAGCACCCGAGTATCGCGAGCGAGATCGAAAAGAAAGTTCGCGCGGCCATGGGCCTCACCGACACATCGATCGCGCAAAAAGCCGATTGATCTTCGCTCGTCCTCTGTTACACTTCTGCCCGTTCGTGGTGCACGCAGGATCCAGTCGAGCGGATCCTGCGTGCACCAACGATGAAATCAGCGGCGCGTCCCCCCAGCGTCTCGTCCTGCCTTCATCCGCAAGACTGAAGGGCTCGCGTCAAATCGGTAAGCTCCCCCGCTTCTGACGGCATTTGTAAGCCGGGCCGTCGGCTCCCGTATCTCGTAGCGTTTTCAGGGGTTTTTCACAACCGATGTGCCGGCAGATTTCCCGGTTTGCCTGGCATGTCCCTTGCGCGAAGACGTCCCCGTGGATCCCACACACGGCTGGCGACTCGGCCAGGCGTGCACGCTGCGGATCCCAACGGTGACGGTTATGCCGCGCAACCTGCGCTCATTCGCTTCGGATGTTCTTGCGATCGCCCTCGGATTTGCGGTCGCCAGTTTTTCCACCACGGTGCTCTCCGCCGCGCGCAGTCCGTTGCGCCCCGGCAGCGACACCGCGCCGAGCGTGTGGTTGCTCTCGCCCGGCAACAGCCAGGCAGTCACCGGCACGGTGACGGTCTCAGCCACGGCGAGCCTGGACACCGAAGCGCTGCAATTTCAGTTGAACGGCGGCAACCTCGGACCGACGATCACCTCCGGCGCGTGCAGCATGAACTGGAACACGGCCGCAGTGCCGGACGGCAACTACACGGTCACCGTCGTGGGCTACGACGCCAACGGCAATTCGACAACCTCAGCGCCGGCTGCGGTCACCGTGGAAAACACCGCCGCGCAGATTTCCTCGATTAGCACCTCTGGCATCACGGACACGTCGGCGGTCGTCTCATGGATGACGAATCAGCAATCGTCGTCGAGCGTGGACTACGGCGTCACGCCGTACACGAACAGCACGCCGCTCGACGTCAATCTCACGACGCAGCACGCCGTGACGGTCGTCGGGTTGTTCCCGGGAACGACTTATCATTTCCGCGTCGCCTCGTGGAACGGCGTCGGCCTGCTCGCGGCGTCGAACGATTTCACGTTCACGACGGCGTCAGGTGGCGCGCCTGGCGTGCCGACGAGCGGTGGTTCAACGTACCCAGGTGGGTGCACGACACCGGATCCGTTCGCGGCGATGGGTGGCGGCACGTGCGCCAACGGCGGCTGGCTGCCCCTTGGCGCGGCGATCTTCACGCAGGCGCCCACGCCGACTTCGGCGCCGCAAGTCGGCGGCTGCACCACGCCCGATCCGTTCACCGCGATCGGTGGAGGCACCTGCTTCAACGGCGGGTGGCTGCCTCGCGGTGTCGTCACGCCACCGCCGGCTACGCTCGTGGCCCCACCGCCGTCAACAGTTCCGAGCCCCGTGCCCCAGAGTGTGGGATGCACGACGTCCGATCCGTTCGTCGCGCTGGGCGGCGGCACGTGTTTCAATGGCGGCTGGTTCCCGCCCGGCATGCTGCCCGCGCCTGGAATCGTGGCGCCCGTCGCGCCGCCGCCGGTTCAGAGCAGCCCGGCCGGGTGCATGACTCCGGATCCGTTCGTCGGAATTCCGGGTCTCCGCGGCGTCTGCGTCAGCGGCGGCTGGTATCCAGTCCGTTCGGGTAGTTGAATTCTTGACACACTAACATTGACATCTGTGGAGTTTCTTCCAATCCTCGGATGTCAATGCTAGTCGCTCTCGCGAAAATCCTCGGAAATTCGGATTTGGGTAATCGGCCAGAAAATTGCAAGAACGTTACGCATGGCCGTGCGACCCCAGCACAATCGAAGTGCGCCGGTGTCAACTCCATCCGGACGCTATCGGTCTATCGCCCGGCAGGCCGGCGATTATCTGTTCTCGCCCTTTGCGATCTCCGGGCACGAGCGTCAAGTGCGCCCAGAGCGCCTGCGTGAGGCGCTGGAGGGCCAGGCCGTGACCGTCTCGGGACAGAGCTGGCGTCTCGAGGTCTACAGCGTGCTCGACTATGCGGGCCGGCGCTGGGTCCAGCTCGCCCTCGAAGGCGAGCCGCATTACATGCTGACGCTGAATCTCGCCGTGGGTGCCGGTGCTCAGCGCGCCCTCCTGGCGTTGGCCGCCTGTCTGGCCAATCCGTCCGACGCGGTTGGGATCCTCAACGTCGCATAGAGATTGGCCCTTCGGGCGATCGCCCGCAACTTTTACACATCCCCCAAAAGTCCGAAAGTCCGAGGACATCCACTAGTTCCGGCCGCTGCAGAGTAATGTCACCCACGCCGCCGACAATCTGAGCCGCCAACGCGCAATGGCGTCAAAAACGTCATTGTGGAACGGGAACGCCGCTTGCTCAAGGGTTGTTCCTTGTGAACATCCGGTTTACATCAACGTTAACACCGGAAGACGAGAATACGGTCGCACCAGCCCTGTTGCGTGCGGTCTCCAGCATTCTCGACTTGATGCCTATTGCCTACGTGATCCGGATTGACACCTCCGACTCGCAGGTCTACCAGCACAGCCGGCCCACCGAGCGGGGCCCGGCAGTCGACGAGCACTTGACGCCGAAGTCGTCGGCGGCAGCATCCTTCGATTCGTAAACGTCGACGCTTCAAGCGTCGCGTTTCAATAATGAGTGGGTCAGCAGTCGCCCGCTGGTGTTCGAAGGCCCTCCGGACGAGAGTATTCTGGGACATGCGACTTGCTTCACGGGTGACGCTCCTGGCGTTGATCCTGGCGGTGCCGGGCGTCTCAGCCGCTCAATCCCCGGACAACGTCCTCGTCGTCATCAACGACGCGAGTCAAACGTCGGTGCAGATTGGCGAGTACTACGCCCGCAAGCGTGCCATCCCGCAGGACCACATCGTTCATCTCAAGACGGTGACGACCGACGGCATCTCGAGAGCAGAGTACGCTCGGGCCCTGGAGGGGCCGATTGACAGCTGGCTGATCGCGCACCAGCTCACCGACAAGGTGCTCTACATCGTCCTGACGAAGGGCGTGCCCCTTCGAATCGACGGCACCTCCGGCCTTCAGGGCACCGTCGCGAGCGTCGACTCGGAGCTGACGTTAACCTATCGCCGAATGGTCGGCAGCCCGGCCGTTTCAGTCGTCGGCCGCGTGCCCAACCCCTATTACCTTGGCGAGAAGCCGCTCTCGGAAGCGCAGCCGTTCAGCCGTCTCACGTCCGATCTGTATCTCGTCACGCGCCTCGACGGCTACACAGTGGACGATGTGCTGAAGTTGATCGATCGCGGGTCGGCGCCGTCCACGACGGGAAAAATTGTGCTCGACCAACGCGCGAGCTTGCTCGACGCTGGCGGGGACAAGTGGCTGCAGCAAACCGCGGATCGCCTCCGCCAGGCGGGGACGATCGACGTCGTGCTCGACATGTCCAAGTCGGTGGTCTCGACCGAAGGTCCGGTCCTCGGGTATTACTCCTGGGGATCCAACGATCCCGCCAACCGTCTTCGTCACTTCGGGCTGCAGTTCGCTCCGGGTGCCATTGCCGGCATGTTCGTCAGCACCGACGGCCGGACGTTTACCGAACCGCCGGCTGATTGGGTACCTGGCGGCACCGATCAGCGCGGTTATGGCTCACAGTCGCTCGCGGGTGACCTGATTCGAGATGGCGTCACGGGCGTCTCGGCGCACGTCATGGAGCCATTCCTCGATGCCACCATCCGGCCGCAGATTCTCTTCCCCGCGTATCTCCGCGGCTTCACGCTGGCTGAGTCCTACTACCTCGCCATGCCGTTTCTCAGCTGGCAGACGATCATCGTCGGCGACCCGCTCTGTGCGCCGTTTGCCCGACAGCCGGTTCCGGCGGATCAACTCGCTCGCGGCATCGACCCTGACACGTTGCTGCCGGCGACATTCTCGGACCGGCGCGTAGCGTTCCTCGCGACCGGCGGTCTCAATCCCTCGGCGATCAAGCTGTTCCTCCGGGCGGAGATCGAGTTCGAGAAGAACAGAGCCGACGCGGAAAAGGATTATGCGGAGGCCTTCCGCCTGGAGCCCAAGCTCGCACTGGCCGCCATTCAGCTCGCGACGATCTACGACGAACGCGACGATCACGCCAAAGCCGTCGAGGTCTACCGGAGGGCCTTGCAGTCTTCGCCTGCCAACCCCGTGATATTGAACAATCTTGCTTACGACCTGGCCGAGTATCAGCGCAATCCCACCGACGCGCTGCCGCTGGCGGAAAAAGCCTACAGTCTGGCTCGGCTGCCGACGGTGGCCGATACGCTCGCCTGGATCCATCATCTGCGCGGGGATGACCATCTGGCGGCGCCGCTGATTGAGCAGGCGTTGGCGGGGGTCAAGGACAGCGCCGACATCCAGCTGCACGCGGCGTTCATCCATGCCGGGCTCGGGGACCTGCCCCGAGCTCGCACGGAGCTCGACGCCGCCATCAAGCTCAACCCGGGCCTCGCCGACCGGCCCGACGTGAAGACCTTGCGCGACAAGGTGAAGTAGTCTGCGTCGCCGCACGGATTCCCGTCCGTCGGCGTTCGTTCGTGCATTGTCGAACAAAAGTCACTCCCGCGGCAGCCTCAAGTCTTCGTCGAGCAAGGGATTTCAAGTACTAGCGGGCTGTAACGCCATGTCATACAATGGGTTAACAAGAAGTCTGGCGACCGCGTTCGGCCGGTCGCAAACTTGCTTCGATGTGAAACGACGATGACGTCTGATTCTGGAAGAGTCGGCGTCAAGGCGACACTTCTGCTCCCGCAACCGAACGGCCTTTTGCCTTCTTGAGGTAACGACATGTCACGAGAGTCTTCGGGCCGGTTCGTGCCGTGCACCGCATCGCGGTATCTCGTCGTCGGCGCCGTGCTGATGTTCGCGGTTGGAGCCGCGGCCTGCAGCAAGAGCGCGGACGATCATTTCAAGAAGGCGAACGACTATCTCGCGAAGTCACAGCTGCCCGAGGCGATCGTGGAATATCGTGCGGCACTCCAGGTCGATGGGAAACGCGGCGACATTCGTCTGAAACTCGCGGATGCACTGCTTCAGAACCACGATCGCGACAACGCACTGCACGAATATGTCCGGGCCGCGGATCAGCTGCCAAACGATGTGACGGTGCAACTGAAGGCCGGCGCCTTGCTCCTCGAAGCCGAAGACTGGGAGGATGCGAAGGGCCGCGCGGACCGTGCCATCGCGCTCGAGCCCAAGAACGTCGAGGCGCAGATCCTGCGTGGCCATGCGCTTGCCGGATTGAAGGACATCAACGGTGCCATCCGTGAGTACGTGGATGCGATCGTCCTGGATCCAACCCAGGATCGCGCCTATACGAGCCTCGGCACGCTTCAATTCGCGAAAGGCCAACAGGCTGAGGCGGAAGCGTCGTTCAAGAAGGCGATGGAGCTCGCGCCCAAGTCTCTTCAGGCACGTCTCGCACTCGCGAATCTCTACTGGGCAACTCGACGGCCTGCTTTGGCCGAGCAGACGTTGAAAGAAGGCTTGGTACTGGCACCCACCGACCCTCTGGTGAATCGAGCCCTTGCGGTTTTCTACCTGGCATCAGGCAGGCCGACCGAGGCTGAGCCGTATTTCAAATCATTGGCTCAAGGCTCAGATCCATCAGCAAAGGTGACGCTGGCCGACTTCTACATCGCAGCGCGGCGACTCGACGAGGCTGAAAAGACTCTGCGCCCCCTCGTCTCGAACAAAGAAACGCAGGTGGTTGCGACGACCAGGCTTGCCGCGGTTATGGCGGCAAAGGGAGAGTGGGCTCAAGGCTTGGCCATCGTGCAGGAGTTGCTGGCCAAAGAGCCGAAAGAGACGTCGGCGCGTCTGGTGCATGCCCGCCTGTTGAAAATGTCAGGCCGGCCTGACGAAGCATTGGCCGAGGCCACGTCAATCATCAACGACGATCCAACGTCACCGCTGGTCGCGGAAGCGTACGTCGACATCGGGCAGATTCAGGCGAAGCGCGACCGCAACGAGGATGCCATCAAAGCGTACGAAGAGGCTCTGAGGCGCCGCCCGCAATCGCTCGGAGCCAACCTCGGACTCGCTTCCATTTACATGACTTCAGGAAACGTGAAGAAGGCAAGGACGTACGTGGAGGCCGCCGTCGGGGCACAGCCAGGCGATGCTCGCGCCCATGTGGCCATGATCCGGCTACTCCTGGCAGAAAACAATGTGGCTCAGGCGCGAGAGGCGCTCCTCGGGCTGCAGAAGCAGTTTCCGAATTCGCCAACTGTCCTGAATCTGCTGGCGGCACAGCAGCGAGCCGATCATCAGCTCGACGCCGCCCGTGCTTCCTATTCGAAGGTCCTGGAAAGCACGCCTGCCGACGTCGAAGCGCTCACTGGCCTGATCGGTTTGGATCTCGCGGCGAATCGGCCGCAGGACGCCGTGGCGCGTGTCGAGGCCACGTTGAAACGCACGCCGCAACCGTCTGCCGACCTCTATGTGATAGCCGGTCGAACGTACGGCGCCGCCAAGGATTTTGCCAAGACGGAGGAGATGCTGAAGAAGGCGATCGATGCCGATCCCTCTCGTCTTCGAGCCTATAGTCTGTTGGGGAGTCTCTATGTCAGCCAGAATCGGCTTGACGACGCGCGGAAACAGTTCGAACAGATTGCCGCGAAAAGTCCGAAGTCCACTTCGGCCAACACCATGCTCGGCCTGATTCTCCACCTGCAAAACAAGCTGCCGGAGGCCGAGAAACAGTATCAGCACGTGCTTGCGGAGGACGGCAATGCTGCCGTTGCCGCGAACAATCTCGCGTGGATGTACGTCACGAGCAACCGCAATCTTGATCAGGCCCTGCAGCTCGCCCAAACATCGCAAAAGCAGCAGCCAGACGAACCGCACGTCAACGACACGCTCGGATGGATCTACTACCGGAAGAACATGCCGGCCTTGGCTGTTCGGCATCTGGAATCGAGCGTCAAGAACGACCCGAGCGATCCAGCCTCGCACTACCACCTCGGTATGGCGTACGTCCAGGCGGGGGCGAAGGACAAGGCCCGGGCGGAGCTCAAGCGAGCGTTGGCATTCAACAAGGATTTCGACGGCATCGACGAAGCCAGGAAGACGCTGGCGCAGATCGGTGGTTGAAGGCGGCAGGCGGGGCTGGTCGCGCAGCCCGTCTTCGACGGCCTCGCGCAGGCGATCGCGCCCATGCTGCTGCAGAAGACGGTAGACCAGAGCCGGCGCGCCCAGGTCCAGTAACTGCTGGCGCTTAAGGTACCGTTTCGCGCGCTTGCCGGACACGGCCGCGACGAGCGCCGCCCGATGATCGGGCAAGGTCGATCCTTCCCCACGGTGAATTTCCCGATCGTGCACGACCTCAAAGCGACCTGCCACGATCCGGACGCGACAGCACCGGCACCCGCCGGCTTCGTCGTGGAAGCGTCGCTGTTTGGAGACGGATTCTTTGACGAAGCCGACTAGTACTACTTTGTCAGATCGTTGGATTTTGGTGCGGATCCGCCGTGATCTAATTTGAGGACATTGTACGGAGCGCCGCCGTCGCGTACGCTGCGGCGCCGTGCTTCCGGCGAATGCGTCCGCGTGGATCGATCGGCTACTGAGTGCGATGCTCGCCCGCGTCAGCGATCCGGGGCAGTACCAAGCCTTTCAACACTTCATCACGTCGGCGCCCTGGTCGGCCGACGGCCTGGGGCGCACGTTGCGTCGACGCGTGCCAGCACGCGCCGGCGTCCTGATCTTCGACGGGACGAGTTTTCCGAAACAGGGCGACCGATCGGTGGGCGTGGCGCGGCAGTACTGCGGCGCGCTCGGCAAGATTGCGAATTGACAGGTGGCGACGACCGCCGCGTTGTGGACGGGCACGCACGCGTGGCTGCTCGGCGCGCAGTTGTATTTGCCGCAGGCGTGGCTGACGCCCGAGGCGCGGATCCGCGCGCGGATTTCGGCGACGGTTCCCTTCCAAGAAAAGTGGCGCCACGCCCTGACCCTGTTTCGGCAGATTCGCGCATCAGCGCTGGGCGATCGAACAGCAGTATCAAGAACTCAAGGACGAACTCGGGCTCGATCACTTCGAAGTCCGCTCGCTGCCGGGGTGGCAGCGCCGTGTCGCCCTCATCGCCGTCGCCTACACCTTCTTACAAGTCGAACGACAACGCCGTCCCGCACGCGACCTCACGCTGCCGCGCGTCCGGACCATTCTGCAAGAAGTCCTGACCGCGCACCTGTTTGTGACGCGCCCCCACTACTTGCAACGCATGCTCAAGCTGCAGCAGGTGTCACTCCGGATCTGACAATGTAGTAGCTAGCCTAGGCTTTCGACGGATCCTTGGTGACGACGCCGTTGCCCCCACTTGAGGGCGAGGTCTTGGGCCGATCAACGCGGCGCAGCGGCCTGGCGGCCCTGCGAGCGACGTCACACGGGTAACGAGGCGACCGTCGTCTGACCGGACGCTGAAGCGGGCGTGTTGGGGGAGGAAACAGCCTTACGAACGACGGTGGGAGAACCGCTCGAGGCGGTTCTCCCACTGTCCAATCGGAGTTCTCAGAGAAATCGAACTCTTGCCTAGGCCTGACGACGCTTCCAGAGGCGTCGGCTCGCCGCAGCGAAGAGACCCGTACCGAGCAGGCTCAGTGAAATCGGCTCGGGCACCGCCGTGAGGTTCACGTGGTTCTGGAAGCCGACCTGCGCACCAGCGCCCAGCACCAGATGCGTGAGAGAACTCACCGAGTAGAGGCCGGTCCGCGAGAAGGATCCAACGGCGGACCCGGTATCAAACGTGCTGCCATTCAACGCGGCATTCTGGGGGCCATTCGTGAAATCATTTAGAACGCTCAAGGGGTTCACGAGACCCGGCAACACGTTGTTGGCATTGGCGAAGGCCTGGAAGATTCCCGTCAGTCCCAGTGTGCCAACGTTAATCGAGCCCCCCATCCCGCTCTCAACTCTCAGCGGCGAGCCCGCGGGCAAGCTGAAGTCGGTTTCGGTGATGAGGATGTTCAACGTATGACTGGTGGTACCGTTGTTCATCACGTTGAGAGCGGAGGACAGCAAGTCACTCAGGTTAGCGCCGTTCAGCGCTGAAACATTTGCCAGACTGAGTGAGAAGTCGCCGAACGTGCTGTTGCCAAAGGTCTGAGCGGTGAAGCTTGGATATGGGCTGCCGCCGTTGCCGGCTGCTTGTACCCAAGCCCCGCCATCTTCTTGCAGCAGGACCTGCAAGCTGGCCTCAGCCCTGGAGCTTGCGACCAGCACCAGCCCTGCCACCAAGGCGCCTGATAGAGCGAACTTTGCGAGATTCTTCATGAGTTTCATGTGTTTGAACTCCGGTTGATTCGTTGATGCGGACAATTCGCGCGCTGTTCTGTCCTGCAAGCACGCTGCCATTCCTTCAAAGGGCTGTTCTCCTTTGTTTCTCTAAGCTTTTGGCCGGACTTGGCCGGAAGCCTCACCCCTCTGGCTGACTTTTGTCTGCATTTTTTCCCCTGCGGCCACCCCTGAGTCCGGCAACCAGCCGCTGCCTCACGGCCCATCGATGCCGTCAGTTTTCTGGCCATTCGGTGCCCGCTGCGTGATCGTTCAGCCTCGAGGAAGCGGCGACGACTAACGCGCCGGTCGACTCCACGCCCGAGCCCACGTCGTTGACGCTGCGCGGCACCGGCGTCTTGGGGTTGCCTCGTTGCCTGCGAAAGGGTTTCCCGTGCGTCGGCGCTCTTTGCGGGCGTTCCCAAACAAAAGTCACCCCTGCGGCAGTCTCAAATCCTCTCCAAGTCCGTCATTTCAGGTACTATGGACCCTAACACCATGGCCGACAATAGCTTAAGAGCACGTCTGGCGCCCAGGTCCGTCCGGTCGTAAACTTGCTTCGATACCCTTGATGGCGACGACGGGCTTCACGCTCGACGCGAAGAAGATGACCGGCACGGCCCTCGTGCTGGGCGGGCTCGTGGTCGTCTACTGGCAAGTCTTCGTCCGGCTCATCGACGCCTGGATCGTCGACGGCAACTATTCCCACGGCTGGCTGATCATTCCCATCGCCGCGTACTTCGCCTGGGAGCGTCGCGACAAGCTCGCGGCCACGCCGCTCCAGCCGTCGTGGTTTGGCCTGGTCGTGTTTGCCTTCGGCATTTTCCTGCTGCTGGCGGGGCTCATGGGCTCCGAGTTCTTCCTCAGCCGGGTGTCGCTCATCTTCACGCTCGCGGGCATCGTGCTGTTCCTGTTTGGCTGGGGCCACCTGCGGATCCTCGCGTTCCCGCTGGCGTTCCTGCTCCTGATGATCCCGTTGCCGGCGATCGTCTTCAACAAGATCGCCTTCCCCTTGCAGCTGCTCGCGTCGCGCGTCGGCGAGTCCGCGATTTCTGCCGCGAACATTCCCGTACTGCGCGAGGGCAACGTGCTGGTGCTGGCGAACACGTCCCTGGAGGTCGCGGAGGCGTGCAGCGGGATCCGGTCCCTCGTCTCGCTGATTACGCTGGGGCTCGTGTTCGGGTACTTCGCCGATCCACGCGGCTGGGTGCGGATGCTGATTGTCGCGTCGACGATCCCGGTCGCGATCATTTCAAACGCCGCGCGCGTCGCGGGCACGGGCATCCTGGCGCACTACTTCGGGGCGTCGGCCGCCGAAGGGTTCTTTCATGAGTTCTCGGGGTGGATCGTTTTCATCGTCGCGTTCGTGATGATCCTCGCGATCCAGCGGGTGATCCTGCGCCTCGCGCCGAAGCCGCGCGTCGCGATACCCACGCCCGCCTGAGGTCCGTTTATGCAGAAGCGCGTTGTTGTGCTCCTCGCTGCGCTCGTGATGGCCGCCGTGGGCGTCGCGCGCGCCGACCGTGCCGAGCGCGTCCCGCTGCGCGCGTCGTTCTCCGCCTTCCCGATGCAGATTGGTGATTGGACCAGCACGCAAGACGCGCCACTCACGAAGCGCGAGATTGAAGTGCTCGGCGTCAGTGACTACGTGACGCGCGTGTATTTCGCGCCGCAACGCACCGGAGTTGGTCTGTACGTCGGGTACTGGCAGAGCCAGCGCCAGGGCTCGTCCATTCACTCGCCTCAGAACTGCCTGCCCGGCGCCGGTTGGGAACCGGTCTCGCAGTCCATCATTTCCTTTGCCGATCCGCGCACGCCCGACACCCCATATCAAGCAAATCGGTACATCGTCCAGAAGGGCAACGATCGCATTCTGGTGCTCTACTGGTTCCAGAGCCACGGCCGGATCGTCGCCAGCGAATACTGGAGCAAGTTCTACCTCATCACCGACGCAATGCGACTCGACCGGAGCGACGGCGCGATCGTTCGGCTGACGGCGCCGATCGCCGGTCCTGGGCCGGAGGCCGAGGCGCGCGCGCAATCTGATGCGCTCGCATTCGCCGACGTGCTTCTGCCCCAGCTCGACGCGTTTCTTCCCAAGTGAGGTTCTGGATGTCTCGCCCCCTGCCCCGTCTCGGACGGCTGTGGTTGACTGCGCTCGCGCTGGCGCTCGCGGCTGCGTGCAGCAAGCCGACCGCCGATGACCACCTCAAGAAGGCGGACCAGTACATGGCGTCGTCGCAGGTCGACGAAGCCATCATCGAGTACCGGTCGGCGCTCAGCGTCGATCAGAAGCGTGGCGACATCTGGACGAAACTAGGCGACGCGTACGTGGAAAAACGCGATGGGGGCAATGCCTACCGCGCGTACATTCGCGCGGCCGATGTGCTGCCCGACGACGCGACGGCGCAGATCAAGGCGGGCAACTTTCTGTTGATAGCGAAACAGTTCGAGGACGCCAAGACGCGCGCGTCGAATGTGCTCGCCAGGGACGCCAAGAACGTCGACGCCCAGATCCTGCTCGGCAATGCCCAGGCCGGCCTGAACAATTTCGATGAGGCGCTGAATGAGTACCATGCGGCCACGACGCTCAACCCGACCGACGACCGGGCGTACTCCAACACCGGGGTTCTCCAGGCCCTGGGGCAGAAGGCGGAAGCCGAAGCCAGCTTCCGCAAAGCCGTGGAGGTGGCGCCCAAGTCCATCGCGGCGCACATGGCGCTCTTTAATTTCCTGTGGTCCAGCGGCCGCCCGGCCGACGCGGAAGGCGAGCTGAAGGCGGCGCTCGAAATCGATCCCAAGAATCTCCTCGCGAATCGGGCGCTCGGCGCGTTCTACATGGCGTCGGGACGACTGAAGGAAGCCGAGCCGTACTTCCAGACGATCGCCGAGCAATCCAAGTCCGCCGACGGCACGCTCGCCCTCGCGGACTACTACGTCGTGGCCAAGCGAAACGCGGACGCACGCCAAGCACTGCAGGACCTGGCGGCGAACCCCAAGAGCTTCGCGGTCGCGACAACGCGGCTCGCGGCCATCGACGCTATCGAAGGCAGCCGCGCCCAGGCCCACGAAAAACTCCGCCAGGTCATCGACAAGTATCCGAAGGACATGTCGGCGCGTCTCATGGACGCGCGGCTGCTCCTCGTGGACGGCAAACGCGAGGATGCGCTGACCAAAGCCACCGCGATCGTCACCGAGGAACCGACCGCGCCGGAGTCGGCTCAGGCCTACATGCTCATCGGTGGCGTCCAGGCCTCCCTCGACAAGTTTGAGGCCGCGATCAAGGCCTACGAGGAAGCGATCAAGCGGCTGCCCCAGCCCATCGCCCCGCAGCTGGCGCTGGCCGCGGTCTACTTGAAGGCGCATGAGTTCGACAAGGCACAGACATACCTTCAGCAGGCCCAGACCATCCAGCCGAAGAATCCCGTGGCCCGTTCGCTCAAGGTGCGGCTGTTGATCGCACAGCGGAAAGGGGCGGACGCGAAAGTCGAGCTCGCATCCCTGCAGAAGGACTACCCGAACGCGCCCGAGGTGCTCGTGCTCGTGGGCGCGCAGCAATTCTCCGAACGTCAATTCGATGCGGCGCGCGCGTCGTACACGAAGGCGTTGCAGGCCTCCCCGAGCAACATCGAGGCCGTGAGCGGCCTGATCATGATTGACCTGGCCAGCGGACATACAGCTGCCGCCTTGAGCCGGGTCGAAGCCGGCCTCAAGAGCTCGCCCCCGTCGAGCGACCTGTATCTGCTGGCGGCCAGAACGTACGCCGCCGCGCGCGACAAGGCCAAGACCGAGGAGTACTTGAACAAGGCCATCGAGGCCGACCCGGCCCGCCTGGAAGCGTATGCCCTCCTCGCCGCTTTTTACGCCAGCCAGGGCCAGCTGGCGTCGGCCACGGACCAGTACCGAAAGATCGTGGAGCGCACCCCCGACTCCGTCGCGTCGAACACCGTCCTCGCGATGTTGCTCGAAGCCCAGCATCAGGTGCCCGAGGCGGAGAAGCTCTACCAGAAAGTGCTCACGCTCAACCCGCGCGCGGCGGTGGCCGCGAACAACCTGGCTTGGCTTTACGTGTCGAGCAACCGGAACCTCGACGAGGCCCTCCAGCTCGCCCAGACGGCCCTGCAGCAGCTCCCGGACGAGCCGCACGTCATGGACACGCTCGGCTGGATCTACTACCGCAAGGACATGGCCGGCCGCGCTGTCCAATACCTCGAGTCAAGCGTGAAGAGCAATCCGAACGATCCGGCGGGCCACTATCACCTGGGCATGGCCTACGTGCGGGCGGGCGAGATCGACAAGGGCAAGCAGGCCCTCCAGAAGGCCCTCTCCTTCAAGGTCGAGTTCGACGGTACCGCCGAAGCGCGAAAAACTCTGGCCCAGCTTGGGGGATAGAGTTCATCTGTCGTAGGACCGGTACGACCGGTACGTCTGGTACGACGGGTCCGAGGAACCTGCCTTCCGCGGCGCGCGGTGCAGATCTTTCTTACAGTCCGCAGCGTAAGCTACGGCCGTGAGTCGCGGCAACCTGTGGGTGATCTTCTGCCTCTTCATCCTCTACGGAGCGACGATTCCGTTCAACTTTACCCTCGATTTGCGTGTGGTCTCGCAGCACATGGCGGCCGTCCGCTGGGACCCGCTCGTCTCGCCAGAGACCGGTCGTCGGGTGTCGATCCCGGACGTCGTTCAGAATGTCTGCTTTTTTCTGCCCTTTGGGGCGCTCGGCGTGATGGCGGGGCGCGGGCCTCGTTTCACGATCCGCCGAATCCTCTGGGTGACGCTGCTCGGCGCCGCTCTCAGCATTCTGGTCGAGGTCGTCCAGCTCTTCACGCTGGATCGGGTGACGTCCGTCTCCGATGTCACGACCAACACGACAGGGGCGTTTCTGGGCGCCCTCGGGGCGAATACCGTCGCGCGCGCCGGATCGGCCATTTGGAGCCGGGCCACTGCGGCTGGCCTCACAGAAAACGCGGCCTTTCGGCCCTGGATCGCCGCCGCCCTGCTCGTCGTGATTGCGGCGTGGGAACCGTTCGACGTCACGCTCGAACTCGGGACGCTCGCCACGAAGGCCCGAGCCCTCCAGCATGACGTGTGGCAGGCCGGCGCGCTGACCGACGAGGGAATCGCGATCGTGCACTATGCCCTCTTTGGATTGGCCACGTGCCTGTGGCTCCAAGCCGTCCGCCGCCGCGCCGTCGCGCTATGGGCGGCGGCGGTTGGCGTGACGGCGGCGGTTGGGCTGGAGGGGGCACAAGTCGCCATCACCTCGAGGATGCCAGGCCTCGAAGACGCGGTGGTTCGGGCCGCCGGGGCCCTGGCAGGAGTCGCTCTCTGGCCTCTCACCCGCGCCTACCCGGCCCGCAAGTTCTGGCTGATGCTCCTCATTGCAGGTGTCGCGGCCGGCGCAGCCATGCAACAGCTGAGTCCCTTTGAGATCGCCCCAGCCCACCGCCCGTTTGGGCTAATGCCCTTTTTCAGCGACTACGCGCACACGACGTTCGAGACGCTCAGCCACGTCTTCGAGCTCGTGCTGCTCTACGCGCCGCTGGGCTTCGTCTGGAGGCACTTGGCCGGCTCAGGCCGGTCTGGCAGCCTTCTCGGGGCCATGGCCGTGACGCTCGCCATCGCCTGGCCGATCGAATACCTCCAGGGATGGATCGTTGGGCGATACCCCGACTTGACGGATATCGCCATGAGCCTGGTCGGCTGTTGGGTGGGGTTTCGAGTTGAGCAGTTCGCCGCTAGTCAGCGAAGTCTGACCAGTAGTCAGCCTGGTGGGTGACTTCATGGCCATGGGCCAGGGTTTTGGAATGAATCCGCAGACTTCCACGGCAGTCGAATTGCATCGTCCGAACCCGGCGACTGGGCGCTTGATCCGCTCCGCCTGCGGTACAATCAGCGGTTGGCCGATATCCCTGGTAACTCTATGAGAAGTCGGAAGTTAGCGGAGTACATCTGACATGGCGACTGCGTCGTTCCTCTGGACCGGCCGCCGCGTCTTCGTCACCGGCGCCACGGGCATCGTGGGATCGTGGCTCGTAAAACGTTTACTGGAGCTTGGAGCGTCTGTCGTCACGCTGGTGCGCGACTGGGATCCACAGACCGAGCTCGTCCGCAGCGGCGACGTGATGCGCACGAGCGTCGTCAATGGTCGGCTCGAGGACTACGACACGCTCGAGCGCGCGATCAACGAGCACGAGATCGACACGGTGTTCCATCTTGGTGCGCAGCCGATCGTGACGACCGCGTTGCGCAATCCGCTCCCGACGTTCGAAGCGAACATTCGAGGCAGCTACAACCTGCTCGAGGCGTGCCGCGTGCACCGTTCACTCGTCACGAGACTCGTGGTCGCGAGCAGCGACAAGGCCTACGGCGACGCGCCGACGCTGCCGTACACCGAAGACATGCCGGCTAACGGCCGGCACCCGTACGACGTCAGCAAGAGCTGCACGGACCTGCTCGCGCTCACCTACGCGCACACGTACGAGCTGCCCGTCACCGTCGCACGATGCGGCAACATCTATGGCGGGGGCGACCTCAACTGGAGCCGCATCGTCCCAGGAACCATCCGCAGCCTGCACCACGGCGAGCGGCCCGTCATCCGCAGCAACGGCCTGTTCACGCGCGACTACATCTACGTCGAGGACGTCGTCGACGGCTATCTTCGTCTGGCCGAGCGATGTTCCGACGAAGGCGTGCGAGGCGAGGCGTTCAACTTCAGCCCCGAGACACGCGTGACCGTCCTCGAGATCACGAAGGTCATGCAGCGTCTCATGCGGCGGGAGGACCTCGAACCGGTTATCCTCGATCAAGCGCGCGGCGAGATTCGCGATCAGTATCTCGACGCGACGAAAGCCGCGCAGCGCTTGAGCTGGACCGCCCGGCACAGCCTCGACGCTGGTCTTGCCGAAACGATCGGCTGGTACCGGCAGTTCTTCGCCTCGGGCAAACGGGCCGCGCCGGTGGCGAGATGAATCTTCGCGAGCGAGCTGTAGGGGGGTCCGCGGGGGCGAAGCTCCCCGGAAGAGCGTGAAGTTTACAGAGACCACCGTGCAGGGCGCATACCTGATTGACCCGGAGCCGCGCGGCGACGAGCGCGGGTTCTTTGCCCGCCTGTGGTGCCGGGACGAATTTGCCGCGCACGGCCTGACGACGGACTTCGTGCAGTGTAACGGGTCGTTCAGCGTCCACCGCGGCACGCTGCGCGGCCTGCATTACCAGGCTGCACCGTTCGGCGAAGTCAAGCTGGTGCGCTGTGTTCGAGGGTCGGTCTTCGACGTGCTCGTCGACCTCCGCGCCGACTCGCCAACGTACACACGTTGGTTTGGCGTGGAGCTGACGGCTGAGAATCATCGAATGGTGTACGTTCCCGAAGGCTGCGCGCATGGCTACCTGACGCTCGAGGATCGAAGCGAGGTCGAGTATCCGGTGTCGCGCGCCTACAAGCCGGACGCCGAGCGCGGCATTCGGTGGAACGACCCGCGCTTCGCGATTGCCTGGCCGCTCGGCGAGCCTCTGACGCTTTCGTCCAAGGACCGGCAGTGGTCGGACTATCAGCCATGAAGCGCGTGCTGGTGACTGGCGCGACGGGCTGTGTGGGCCGCCACGCGCTGCCGCTCCTCGTGGCGCGCGGATGGGACGTCCATGCCCTCGCGTCGAAACAAGCGCCGCCAGCCTTGGACGGTGTGACGTGGCATCGCGCCAACTTGCTCGATGTCAATGCAACCGGTGCGGTCGTTCGCGGCGTGGGCGCAAGCCATCTCCTCCACCTCGCCTGGTACATCGCGCCCAGCAAGTGGGCGGCAGCGCCCGAAAATTTCGACTGGGTCGAGGCCAGCCTCCGGCTAACGCAGCAGTTTCGCGCTGCAGGCGGCACGCGGCTCGTGACTGCCGGGTCGTGCCTCGAGTACGACTGGAGCTACGGCTATTGCGCCGAATCCCGGACGCCATGCGCGCCGCACACGATCTACGGCACCTGCAAGCATGCCCTCGAGCTCCTGACGACCGCGATGTCGGCGGATGGGCGGCTTTCGAGCGCGTGGGGACGGATCTTCTTCCTGTACGGTCCGTGGGAACATCCCGAGCGGCTCGTCGCCTCGGTGATTCGCGCGCTGCTCACGGGCGAGCCGGCGCGTACATCGCACGGCACTCAGGTGCGCGACTACCTCTACGCAGGCGACGTCGCAGACGCGTTCGTCGCGCTCCTCGAAAGCGAGGTCACGGGTCCCATCAACGTCGCGTCCGGCCGCGCAATCGCGCTCAAGGACATCGTGCTGCGCATCGGTCAATTGATTGGGCGGCCGGAACTGATTCGCCTGGGCGCGATTCCCGCCGCCCCGACGGACGTCCCGCTCGTCGTCGCCGACACGGCACGCTTGTCGAGCGTCCTCGGCTGGCAGCCTCACGTCGATCTCGACAGGGGCCTGACCACCACGATCGACTGGTGGCGCCCTCGGGTGAGCGTGGCGGTCGGAGACCGGCCGTGACCGCACCTCGTTACTCGATCGTGATTCCGACGTACCGGCGCGGCGACCAGCTGGCCGAGTGCCTCGAGAGCATCTGCGCGCTCGACTATTCCAAGGACGCGATCGAGATCGTCGTGATCGACAACGGCGGCGCGGAAAACACGCGCGCGGCCGCGCAGCCGTTCACGTCGCGCCTCGCGATTCGCTACCTCGTCAACCCGCGCAACCGCGGCTATGGCTTCTCGGTCAACCGCGGCATTGTCGAAAGCACGGGCGATCGCATTCTCCTGCTCAACGACGACGCGCGGCCGTTCCCGGACCTGCTGCGGGAATGCGATCGTCTGCTCGAGAGCGATCCGTCAATCGGCTGCGTCGGCTGCCGCGCGGTCGAAAATGGCTACGAAAGCTGGGGCACGGAGATCGGCCAGGTGCGCGACGATGGCGTGGTGCTTGGGAATTTCGACGTCGATTGCGGGACGCCGATCGAGGTCGAGCACGTGTACGGCTTCTGCTACGTCTTCACGCGCGAAGCCGTGCGTCGCGCGGGCCTGAACGATCTGACGCTGCTGGCCCAGCCCTACAGCAGCGGCAACCGGATCGAAACCGATCACTGCCTCTCGATCCGACGCGCGGGCCTCAAGGTCGTCTACGACCCGCGAATGGTCGCGCGGCACCTCGCGAAGCCGCGGCCGGATATGAGCGAAATCTCGCTGCGATGGCATCTGAATGCCATTCGCAACACCTTGTATCTCTATCTCAAGCACTTCGGCCTGTTTGGCAAGCACGCCGCGGCGCTGCGGCTGACCTTCGTGAAGCACATCGGCATCGTCTCGATGCTCCGTCGACCGTCGCGGGCCAACGTCGAGTACTTCGTGATGGGCGTGCGCGCGCGCGCGAGCGCGTACGGGCACTACCTCAAGTACCTGGTGGGACCTCGCATCGACTCGCCCGAGGCGTTCCGTGCGAAGTTCCGTGAGATCTCCGGCCCGCCGGCCCTGGACGTGGCGCATGCCGCGCGGCCGAGGAGCGGCTGACCGTGCGCCTGCTCTTCGTCAAGCATTCGCTGGTCTTCCCGCGGTCGAGCGGACACGACGTCCATACCTTCTACATGATGAAGGCATGCGCGACGCTCGGGCATGAGGTCGCCCTGGCTACGGTTACCGATCCGGAAGGCCCCGCGCTCGAGGGCCTCTCGCTGCGCCATCGTTACCGGCTCGGCGATCGTCAGCCCGACCCGGCGCCGTTCCCGGCGACGTGGCTCCAGCGAAAGTTTCGATCGTTCTGGGGCGTCGAGCCAGGTCAAATCTCGGCGCTGCAACGCGCCATCACGGAGTTTCAGCCAGGCGCCGTCGTGGTCGTGGGACTCGATGCGCTGCCCTACTTTCCAGCGATCTCCGGGCCGACGCGCATTTGGTACGCGGCCGACGAGTGGGTGTTGCATCACTTGTCGCAACTGCAGTGGCGCCCGCGGACAATGCGCGAGCATCTCTGGGCCGCGTCGGTCAAAGGCGTCTACGAGCGCGCCCACCGGCGCGTGATCGATCGCGCCTGGGTCGTGTCCGAGAGCGACCGACGCGCGATGTCGCTCGTGGCCGGGGTCAGTCAGGTGGATGTGCTGCCCAACGGCGTCGATGGCGAGTTCTTTCGTCCCGGGCCCGAGGTGGTCGAGGATCGGACTGCCGTCTTCTGGGGCCGCCTCGACTTCGGGCCCAACATTCAAGCGCTGCAGTGGTTCTGCGGCAAGGTCTGGCCGCGAGTCCGGCAGCTCGTGCCCGACGCGCGCTTCACGATCATCGGGTTCCAGCCGAAGGACGAGGTTCGGCAACTCGCAACGGTGGACGGCATCACGCTGCTGGCCAACGCGCGCGATCTTCGCGCGACGGCGCGCCGGCATGCCGTCGCCGTGCTGCCGTTCGTCTCGGGCGCCGGCATCAAGAACAAGCTCCTCGAAGCCGCGGCGCTCGGCTTGCCGATCGTGTGCACACCGATGACGTCACGCGGCCTTCGCGGTGCGCCGCCGCTCGTAACTGCCGCGGCTCCCGCCGACCTGGCCGCCGCCCTCGTCGGCGTCTGGGCCGACCCGGCGCGCCGTCGGCAGCTCGGCGCGGCCGCGCGCGACTGGGTCGTCGAGCATCACACGTGGACAGCCACCGCCCGCGCCGCGATGAGCGCGCTCGAAACGCGCGCGACGGAGGCGGCCTGATGGCCGCGCCCGTCCGCGTCGGATTCGTGCTGCACTCGATGAACGTCGCCGGAGCGGAGGTCCTCGTCGCCGAGACGATCGATCGCCTGCGCCAGCGGATCGATCCGGTCGTCTTCTGCCTCGACCAGCCGGGCGTCCTGGCGGCACGAATGGAGCGCGACGCGGTTCCCGTCGTCGCGTTCGGACGGCGGCCCGGCTTCGACCTCTCGGTGTCGAGGCGCATGGCGAAGGAGATCCGCCAGCGGCGGATCGGCGTGCTGCACGCACACCAGTACACACCGTTCTTCTATGGCGCGATCGCGTCCCGCTTGTCCGGCACCCGGCCGCGCGTCATCTTCACCGAACATGGCCGGCATTTCCCCGACGTCGTGTCGACGCGCCGCCGTCTCGCCAATCGGTGGATCTTCGATCGCCTCGCGGATCACGTGAACGCCGTCTGCAAGTTCAGCGCGCGGAGCCTGCACAAGATCGACGGCTTCTCTCGATCGCGGATCGAGGTCATTCCCAACGGCGTCGATCTTCCGCGCTACGGCCGCGTGCCGGACATCGGGTCCCTCCGGCGGCGGCTCGAGCTCGATCCCACGCGGCGGTACATCACGACCGTCGCGCGCTTCCACCCGGTGAAGGATCACCGGACGCTGCTTCACGCGTTCGCCGAAGTCGCGCCGCTGCGGCGCGACGTGGACTTGCTGCTGGCCGGCGACGGCGCGCTGCGGGACACGCTCGAGGAGCTCGCCGCCGAGCTCGGAATTGCGGCGCGCGTCCAGTTCCTGGGCGTCCGCAGCGACGTCGCCGATCTGTTGCGGGCGTCCGACGTGTTCGCGCTGACGTCGGTCAGCGAAGCCGCGTCGATCACGCTGCTCGAAGCCATGGCCTCAGGCTTGCCCGTCGTGGTCACCGCGGTGGGCGGCAATCCTGAAATCGTCCGCGACGGAGTGGACGGCCTGCTGGCGCCGCGTGGGGACTCGCACGCGGTCGCCAAGGCGCTTGTAGCCGTGCTCGACGACTCGCGTCTGGCATACTCAATGGGACAGGCGGGTGCCGACCGCGTCCGGACGCAGTTCCGCCTCGAGGACACGGTCGAGCGGTACTTTGCGCTCTACGCGGGAGCTTCCCCCACGCGGCTCGCCGCCTGACGACCGCCGATGCTGCGCCTCCTCTTCATCCTCATCATCATCGTCGTCGGCGCGTTCTACGCGCTGATGAGCCCGTTCTACGGGCTGCTCTTCTATCTGTGGAACGCGTACTTCCGGCCCGAGGAATGGCTCTGGTGGATGAACGTCAGAATCCTCCACCTCTCCTGGCTCATCGGCATCTACGTCGTCGGCCGCACAATGTTCTCGGTACCGAATCCGAAGCTCAACCTCCGGACCGCCCTGCTCTTCCTGTTCCTGGTGCAGGCCGCCATCGGCACGATCACGTCGGAGCATCCACTGCTCTCCTGGAGCTACCTGCAGGACTTCGTCAAGGTCATCATCATCAGCTACCTCATCGTCGTGCACGTGACCGATCGCGCGCGTTTTCGTCTGACGCTGATCGTCATCGGACTGTCGCTCGGGTTCGAGTGCGCCAAGCAGGGCTGGGCGAGCACAATCCTGGCGCCAGGCATGAAGAACGACAACACGATCGCGTTCCTCGGCGACAACAACGGCGTCGCGCTCGGCACGATGATGCTCGTCCCGATCCTCGGCGCTCTCGCGCAGACCGGAACGAAGTGGTGGGAGAAGTACCTCTTCCGCTTTCTCGCGATCGGCGTCTTCCTCCGCGGGTTCACGACCTATTCGCGCGGGGGCTTTCTGGCGGCCGCCGTGCTCGGCGTCATCGTTCTCATCAGGTCCGAAAAGAAATTCCGGGCCCTCATAGGGCTGCTCGTGGTTGCCGGACTTGTCTGGTCGGTCATGCCGGAAACCTACTGGAACCGCATCAACACGATCACGGCGTCGGACGAGGACCGTGACACGTCCGCGGCGGGCCGTCTCCACTTTTGGGGCGTGGGCGTCACGATGGCGAAGAGCAAGCCGCTGACCGGCGTCGGGTTGAATGGCTACTCTGCGTCCTACGCGACCTACGATCCGAACAGCTCCTGGGGTGAGTACCGCGCGTGCCACAGCACGTGGTTTGCCGTCGCTGCCGAGCTCGGTGTTCCCGGCCTGGTGATCTTCCTCGCCAATTTCTTCCTAGCGATAGCCTCCTGCTGGCAAATCGCCAGGCGTTCCCTCATCGAACCGAACCAACGTGAGTTCCGCATCTACGCCAATGCGCTGCTGAGCAGCCTCGTGGTGTTTGCAGTCGCCGGGTCGTTCTTGTCGAGCCAGTACAGCGAGATGCTCTGGCATTTCATGGCGCTCTCAACTGCGCTCTCGCTGGTCGCGTACAGCGAGTCGACGGCCGAGGAGCCGGCAGCGGCCGTGCGGGAGCGGCCTGTCCATCCCTACGCCGTGGCCCGCTGATGGCGCAACCTCCGATCCGGCGCGTGTCGTTCGTCGTGCCCGTCAAGAATGACGCGTCGCGGCTGCGAACCTGTCTGACAGCGATTGCGGCGAATCCTCGCGCCGGCGTTTCGCTCGAAATGGTCGTCGCGGACAACGGATCAACGGACGATTCACCGGCCGTCGCGGATGCTGCCGGAGCGCGGGTGCTTCGCCTGCCCGGGCTGCGCGTGTCCGAGCTCCGGAATCGCGCGGCCGCCGCCACGACCGGCGAGCTGCTCGCATTCGTGGACGCCGATCACGTCGTGGCCGGTGACTGGATCACGGGCGGCCTCACGATGATGGCCGACGAGAAGATTGGTGCGGCCGGCGCGATCTACGCGGCCCCGCCGGATGGCACGTGGGTCCAGCGGATGTACGGCGCGTTGCGCGGCCGCACCACCGGCTCGGCCGACACGGCGTGGCTCGGCTCGGGAAACATGCTCGTCCGGCGGACTGCCTTCGAGGCCGTTCACGGCTTCGACATCTCGCTCGAAGCGTGTGAGGACGTGGACCTGTGTCGGCGCCTTCGTCTTTCGGGATGGCGCATCGTCGCGGACGAGCGGTTGGCGAGCATCCACCTCGGTGATCCGCCGACGCTCGGCGCCCTCTTTCGCGCGGAGCGCTGGCGCGGCCGTGACAACCTCAAGGTGAGCCTCCGGGGCTCGATGACCATTCGCGACCTGCCGAGTGTGGTCGTCCCCTTTCTGGATCTCGCCGCGTTCGCCGTCGCGCTGTGGGGCTTGCTCACGTTGCCGGTCGCCGGCCCGACTGCGCTGCTGACAGCGGCCGCGGCCGCCGGCGTGGTCATCGCGCTGGCCGCGCTGCGCGTGATCCGCGGAGTGGCGGCTGGCCGCGTGGCCATCGCCGCGATTCCTCGCGCGTTGGCGGTCGCCCTCACCTGGGACGTCGCGAGAGCCCTCGCCCTCGTCTGGCCGGCGCCGCACCATCGCCCGCCGGACAAGGGCGAGACCTCCTCCGGCGTCGCGCTGACATGAGCCAGCCGCTCCGCGTGCTCGAGCTCCGCAGCGTCTGGGGCACGGGCGGCGGACCCGATAAGACGATTCTCAACAGCGCGCGGCTCCACGATCCCTCGCGGGTCGCACTCACCGTCTGTTACATCCGCGATGCCCGCGATCGCGTCTTTGCGCTCGACAAGCGGGCCGCCGAGCTGGGCATCGAGTACACGGAGGTGCTCGAACGAAACTCTTTCGATCGCGCGATCTGGCCGAAGCTCCGCGCGCTGGTGCTGGAGCGGCAGATCGACATCGTGCACGCCCACGATCACAAGACCGACGCGCTGACCTGGGCACTGGCCAAACGCACCCCGATCGTCCCCCTCTCGACCGCGCACGGCTTCGCCGGCGAGAGCTGGAACGAGCGGATCTACTACTTCGTCGAGAAGCGGCTGCTTGCCCGCTTCCCGCGCGTGATCGCGGTGGCCAACCACATCAAAGCGGAACTGGTCCGGACGGGCTCGAAGCCGGAAAACGTCGTCGTCATCAACAACGCCATCGACCCGAGGATCTTTCACCGGGATCCGGCTCGGCGCGCGCCGATGCGACGCGAACTGGGTTACGCGGACACGGACGTCGTCATCGGCGCGGTGGGACGCCTGGAGGCTGAGAAGCGCTTCGATTTGCTGCTTCAGGTGATCGCGGAGCTCCGCGCAACTCACCCGGAGGTCAAGCTCGCGATCGTGGGGGAAGGGAGCCTTCGTGCCGAGCTCGAGGGCCTGATCCAGCGCCTGGATCTGGCGTCGTCAGTTCGGCTGCTCGGCCACCGCACCGACGTGATCGCGCTGCATCACGCGTTCGACGTGTTCGTGCAATCGTCCGAGCGGGAGGGCACCCCCAACGCGGTGCTCGAAGCGATGGCGATGGAGACGCCGCTTGTGGCAACGGACGTTGGCGGCACCGGCGAGCTCGCGACTGACGGGATGCACGGCCTGCTGGTCGGCCGCAACCGCCCGGAGCAACTCCGCGCGGGGCTCGAGCGCCTGCTGGCCGACCCGGCCTCCGCCGCGGCCCGCGCGGCTGCCGCAAGGCGACGCGTCGAAACGGAGCTGTCGTTCGAGCGCCGAATCCGTCGAATCGAAGACCTCTACGACGATCTCATGACGCAAGCAGGCGCCACAGCACGGCCGCACCCGCGATGAATCCCGCGCCGGCGATCCACTTCGCACGCTGCACCGCGCGAGCGCGCTGAGGCACGAAGACTTCGGGCGGACCGAACGTCTGTGATTGTGGCTCCGGTTCGACGGCGGTGCTGTGCCGGCTGAACCAGGGCTCCATGAATCCCGACGTGAGCAGCACGACGATCGGCCGCACCAGCGTGCGCGTCGCCATCCGCGAGAGCGTCGCGATCGAGTACTGGCTGAAGAATCGGGCCCGCTCAATGAAGCGCTTGCGATCTTCCCCGCTCGCATGCATGGCCGCGAAGTAGAAGACATCGCTCTTGCGAACATCCTGCGCCGGCCACGTCTCGGTCGGAAACTCGAGCTTCTCCGGCTTCTCGAGATAGGGATGCTCGTTCGCCGCCATCCACTTCGCGTAGTGCAGGAGACTCGCGCGGCCGTACGCGTACATCTGGTCGATTTCCCCCAGCTCGACCTTCCAGTGGAGGTACTTGCCGAGCGACTGGAGGAACATCGTGTAGAACCAGCGCTGCTCGGGCACGTCCAACCGCCGTACCGAAATGTCTTCGTCGGGATGGATCACGCGCCGCAGCAGCTCTTCGGCCTTGTCGAGGAAACGCCGCTCCCCCGACAGCCGGTGTCCGTCCACGAGCGCGCTGAGTGAGTTGGCCGGACCGCGTCCCGGGCCGTAGTATCCGGTCGCCGACAGCGTCGCGTTGCCGGTCGCGCCGCGATCGAGCCAGCGGTAGATCGTCTTGTGGCCGTCGTCGAGATCGATCACGTATTGGGCCATCTGCAGGACGGCTTCCCGCGACGCCGCGTCGCCCGTCAGAAAGTAGTGCTGCATGAGGCCGGTCACGTAGTTGTGCCCGGCCGACGGCCCGCCGCCGTGTGTTCGGCCCTTCCCCGCGCGCGGGAACGTGCGGTGCGTCGCCTGTTCGGCATCACCGTAGTGGTAGGTGTGCCAGAACATCCCGCGGTTGTAGCCGGACTTGTCCTCTGACGTGTGATACAGGTCGATGTCGATGACGTGGGCGGCGAGCTCGGACATCATGGCCCACCATCGCGGATCGCCGGTTCGCAGGAACTGATACGCAAATCCCGCCACGGCGTCGTACTGATTGTTGTAGTGGGACACGAGCGGCGTCGCGCCCTTGTGCTTCACGCCCTCGTGATCACCATAGAGCTCGCCGAAGTGCCGCCATCCGTACTCGTCGATCACTTCGCGCTTCAGCTCGAAGCGGCTCGGCCCCTCGACGGCGGCATTCACGAGCGTGGCGTGCGCGGGCTCGAGCGGCGCGAGAAACGGCACGGCGCCCGACTCGAGACACCAGTCCGGCGCAACGCCGGCAATCGTCCGGGCCCGGCACCAGGCCAGGGGAACGGACGTCACGCCATCCGGACCAAACGAGACGAAGAGCTCGTGCGTCTTCTGCTCGCCGCCTTGAATCTCATGCAGGTCGCTGTACTGCCGCGGGAACAGTCGCCACGTCAGGCCTGCGCCGTCGGTTTCGACGGCCTTTGGAAAGTTCTGCCAGAAGTGCGGCGTGGTGATCGCGACGCCGGCCGCGCCGTGCGCCAGGGCCACGATCGGCGTCGCGCGCAACCCGGCCTGGGCGCGGGTGCCCGCGCGGAGGCTATAGCCGCGAAGCACCATCGGCACGCGCCGCTCGCGATTGAGGTGGTTCCTGCTCTGCCAACGATCGCCGCCGCTCGAATCCTGGTAGATCTCGAACGGCGCGTCGAACTTCGTCCAGGGCGCGCCGGCCTCCGGTGAGGCATACAGCTCGACCGCCTCGTTCGACGCCGGCAACTGAAATGTGAGTGACGCGTCCTTGATCAGAATGGATCCCGGATCGCCCAGGTCCCAGAAGCCGCCGGCATGCTTCGCGCGGTTGGGATTCGTGAGCGTGACGATGACTCTCGACGTCGCGAGGCCGGCGAAGAAGTGCAGGCGGCCAACGAGATTCAATCGCCGCCCGCCGTCGACGACGATGAAGCCCTTGCAGGTGATGACGCTTCTTAACGGCCCGCGCTCTTCGATCTCGACCGAGCGAATCTCCGCGTGACGGCTGACGCCCTTGGCGTCGGTGATCGCGAAGCCGCTCGCTCCGCGATCGATCGACGCGTTTTCTGCGACCTCGACGGCGTCGAAGGGAAACGTGCCGCCCGCACGCATCACGAATCTGGCCGCGCCGGTGTCCACGGCGACCTGACCGTTCGTCTCACTGAGGCTGATCGAAAGGGACCCCGGATTCTCTCGCGGCGTGGCAGGCGTGTTGCCGTCCTGAATCGTGAGCACGAGCTCCTGATCGCCGTCGAGATCGGCGCGGAGATCGATGAGCGCCCAGCGCACGCTCCCGTCCGGCCAGCGATCGAGCACGCGCGTTTGCACGATTTCCGATCGATCGCAGATCCACGACGCGTCGTGGCGCACGGCGCCGCGCGGGAGCGGCACGCCGAAGGTGAGCGGCTCGGCGCGACGCGGCTGATCCTCCGAGCGGCGCCCCAAGGCGCGTGTTATCACGCGAATCTGCATCTTGTTATCGTACTTGATCCCGGCAAGTTGCCTATTTGTGATCGCCATCCAGCCGATACTTTGAGCAGGCCGGCGACTCGAAACTCGGTGGTATGGTTAGAGTCGCACCCCATGCATTAGGTTCAATCCATGCCCCCCGCTTCCGGTCGTACCTCGAATGCTCGTCGGTCTCCATTGCTGGTCGGCCTCGTGTTGCTCGCCATCGCGAGCGCGACTGCGTCGACGCAGACTGTCCCGACGAGCATCTGGCGTCCGCGTTTCCCGGTGACGACGCCAATTCCGACACCGCCCGTGATCACCCCGCCGCCGATTCCCGCGCCACCGGTGCCCTCGGGGAAGCCGGTGTTGCAGGCGAGCGACTTCGTGTACCTCGGCGCGATTCGGATGCCTGAAGAGGGCGTCGACACGACGTACAGCTATGGCGGCCTGACAGGTCGGATGGTCGACGGCAAGGTCCACCTCTTCGTCTACGGCAACAGCGTCGCGCTGAAGAATCCGGTGTACGAGCTTGAGGATCCCGGAGACGGCTACAACCAGGACTACCGTCAGGCGCCACGTGCGAGGCTCGTGACGAATTGGGGCGACATTTTCCACGGCAGGCAGATTACGTACGACGCGAGCGGAGTCGGGGCGGCATCGGGGTACTTCATCGTCGACGACCTGCACTGGAACGAGACTACGAAGTTGCTGTACTGGACGTACTACGACGCCTACAACGTCACGCACAATCCTGATTGGGCCATCGGCGCGTCGAGCCTGGACGACCCCGCGACCGCGAGCTCGACCGCCTACGGGCCCTGGCGCACGGTCGTGACCGACGGTGATGGCAACTCGTTCTACGGTCCGTGGCGCTGTCTGTACCTGTTCGCGAACCCGTTCGACAACACGATGATGTGTGGCTCGATGCTCATCAGCGGCATCAGCGCCAGCCCGTGGGGCCCGGACGCCTATGGCGGCGCGCCATGGCCAACGGCCGCCACGCCGGCAGGTTTTGGGAAGCCGGACATCAAGCTGCCGAACCGGTACCTCGAGTACTACTTCATGGCGGGCGGGGGGTCAGATTCCGTCGATCAAAAGGACGGCAGGCTGCACGGACGTCTCCGATCCGCGCGCCGCGTTGTCGAGCAGCCCGTGTGGGAAGACTACCAGCTGCTCAAGAACACGATCGTGCGGGTCAACCCGGCCACGAACGGCGGCGTCGGGTCGTGGTCTGACATGGACTACACCAACGACGCGATCTGGCTCGAGCTCGCGAACAAACACGGCGTCATCTACGAGAATTTCCTGGCGGGTAGCACCGTGCAGGATCCGAACGACTGCGTCAACGCGGCGCATGTCTGGTACTCCAATGCCGGCAACCGGCCGCCAATTGGCGCGTGCTCGCACAACTGCCCGCCGGCCGGGCCGACGGGCCCCGGCACGACGGCAGCATTTCCCGCGTTCACGATCTACGATCCGGACGACTTGATCGCGGTCAAGAACGGCACCAAGACCGACTTCACCGTGGACCCCCGCTCGGTCATCGACCTCGAGCGGACGTACGGCATTCACACGGCCCCGAACATGACCATCGGCGCGGCCAAGGCGGTTCGTGGCTTCTACTTCGATCCTGTGCGCAAGTACCTCTTCGTATTGTCCAATCAGGCAGACGACTCGGTCGGTCAGTACTATGTGCAGTCGCTGATCCACGTCTTCGCGATTCGCGACTAGATGGTATCGTAGGGCTCATCGCTCCCCATGCGTGAGGCCGTCAAAGCTGCGCTCCGTGGCGTGTCCTTCGTCCTCGTTCTTCCTGCCGTGATTTCGTTTTTCGTGCGCGGCGCGATCATCGGCCGGGACCGCGCGCTCGAGGGATCCACGCAATTCCTGGCGCTCGTCCCGGGCATCCTCGGCCAGTACCTCCGCCGGGCCTTTCTCTCGGTCGCCATCGCGCACTGCGCCTCGTCCGCCGTGCTGTGCTTCGGCACGATTCTGTCGAAGACCGGCGCTCGCCTGGACGACAACGTCTACGTCGGCGCGGGCTGCTTCCTCGGGCTCGTGCACATCGAACGCGACGTGCTCATCGGCTCCGGCGTGCACGTCACGAGCGGCCGTCACACGCACGGCACGGGCGACCCGTCACAGCCGATCCGGGATCAGGAGGGCGAACGGACGCTCGTTCGGATCGGCGCGGGCACCTGGATTGGCAGCGCCGCCGTGATCATGGCGGACGTTGGCGCGAATGCTGTCATCGGCGCGGGCGCCGTCGTCACTTCGCCCATCCCGGATAACGTCGTCGCGGCCGGCGTCCCGGCCAAAGTGATCCGTTCTCGATAGACGTGCGCGTCCTCTTCCTCACACACCGGCTGCCCTACGCGCCGAATCGGGGCGATCGAGTCCGGGCGCACCACGTGCTAAAGGCGCTGCGGACGTTCGCCGACGTCGATCTCATCGCGCTCGTCCACGACGACGACGAAGCGGCGCACGTCGCAGATCTCGGCGCGCTCGCGACCACCGTCACCGGCGTGCGCGTTCCGAAAGTCCGCAATCTCTTCCGAAGCGCGCTTGCCCTTCCCTCGTCACGGCCGCTGTCGCACACGATGCTCGACGGCCCGGATCTTCACCCGGCGATCGCGCGGCTCGTCGCTGCCCACCGCCCCGACGTGGTGTTGGCGTTCTGCACGGGCATCGCGCATGTCGTCATGCGCCCGCCGCTGAGCACGCTTCCCCTGGTCCTGGACATGGTGGATGTGGACTCGGCGAAGTGGGCAGCGCTCGCGAGAACCAGCGCGTGGCCGAGGTCATGGATCTACGAACGCGAAGCGCGGCTGCTGGCGCGATTCGAGACCGAGATCGCCGGCCGTGCGTTCGCGACTCTGCTCACGACCAAGAGAGAACGCGACACGCTCCGCGCCATGGCGCCGGGCGCGCGGATCGACGTCGTGCAGAACGGCGTCGATGCGGAAGCGCTGAGACCACGTGGCGCGCCGTCGGCGTCGCAGTCGGTCGCCTTCTGCGGAGTGATGAACTACCCGCCGAACGAGCAGGGCGCTGTCTGGCTGGCTCGCGAGGTCTGGCCACGAGTGCGCCAGACCTGGCCTGCAGCAACGCTGGAGCTCGTAGGGTCTTCACCGACACCCTCCGTGAAAGCCCTCGCGAGCCCCGAGGGCGGCGTCGTCGTCACGGGCCACATCGACGACGTGCGGCCTTATTTGTGGGGGGCGGCGGTGGCTGCCGCGCCGCTTCTGACAGCCCGGGGCATCCAGAACAAGGTGCTCGAGGCCGTGGCGGCCGGCCTGCCGGTCGTCGTGACCCCCGTGGTCTCCGAGGGGGTGCCTCCGGAGGTCAGGCCTGCCTGCGTCGTCGCGGACGGCCCTGAGGCCTTTGCAGAGGCCCTGGTGCGCCTGCTCGGCCGGGCGCCCGAGGAACGGCGTCGCCTGGCTTCCCGGGCGGATGTGATTTCAATTTCGTGGGATCGCCGGCTGGCCGGATTGCAGGAGACACTGGCCGGCGCCATTCGACGGCAGACATAATTGACGCGCCATGTCGGACCAGCATCGTGAGATCGTACGGGGAATCTTCGACGATTGCGTCGGCGCGCATCGTCGGTTCGCCGAGCACGGATTCGACCGGATCAACGAGGCCGCGTCGGCGATCGGGCGCGCGCTTTCAGCGGGCCAGAAGGTCCTCGCGTTTGGCAACGGCGGCAGCGCCGCCGACGCCCAGCATTTCGTCGCGGAGCTCGTCGGTCGATTCGAGATCGAACGGGCCGGTCTTGCCGCGATCGCGCTCACGCCAGACTCGAGTCTGGTGACGTCGATCGCCAACGACTACGGCTACGCGCACGTGTTTTCCCGGCAGGTCGATGCGCTCGGGCGCGCCGGCGACGTTGCGCTGGGCATCTCGACGAGTGGGCGTTCGGCCAACGTCGACGCGGCGCTCGCCGCCGCCAGGACGCGCAGCCTGGTCACGATTGCGCTCACGGGCCGCGACGGAGGCCGGATGGGCGCCGACGCCGACATCCATCTAAACGTGGCCGAAAGCTCAACAGCGCGCATTCAGGAAGTGCACCGAACGATCCTGCACGCGATCTGCGCGCTCATCGATCGGCGCTGACCTCATGGTTCGAGGCGCGCTGGACAGGTTCTACCGCCGACTGCAGGGAGCGCTCGTTCCCGAGCTGCGCCCGTCGCAATACGCCTTCGCCGAAACTCTCGGCGGCGTCCTCGAATCACGTCCAACATGGCTCGATCTCGGCTGCGGGCGCCGTCTGCTGCCCGAGTGGATGCCGCACGGTATCGAAGACGCGCTCGTCGCACGCGCCGGGCGGCGCGTCGGTACCGACCTCGACCTCGCGAGCCTGCGCGACCACACGGGTCTCACGGACAAAGTGCAGGCGACCGCCAAGGCGCTGCCGTTTCCGACAGGGACGTTCGACGTCATCAGCGCCAACATGGTGATGGAGCACGTCGCCGACCCGGTGGCCGTGCTCACGGAGCTCCGGCGGGTCCTGCGGCCAGGCGGGGCGTTCGTCTTCCACACACCGAACCGGCGCTACTGGGCGATTCGCGTCGCGCGGTTCGTTCCTCAAGGCGTCAAGAACGTCGCCATCCGGATCCTCGAGGGCCGGGCCGAGGAGGACGTTTTTCCGACGTGCTATCAGTTCAACGACCGCGACGACATCGCGAAGATCGCGCGCGACGCCGGATTCAACGTCGATCGATTGGATGCGGTGTCGTCGTCGCCCGTCACGGCGTTCCTGGGTCCTGCCGTGCTGCCCGAACTGTGGTGGATTCGGCGGCTTCGCCGGCCGGGCCTGGCGTCGCGGCGCTCGAACTACATCGGCGTGCTGCGCGCACCGTAGGCGTTCTAGGTCCAGACCTTCCAGGGCGCGTTTCCCGACGCCCACAGATCTTCGAGCAGCCGTTTTTCCCGAAGCGTGTCCATCGGCTGGAAGAACCCGGGGTGCCGGTAGGCCATGAGCTGGCCGTCTCGCGTGAGCTGCTCCATCGGGTCACGCTCCCAGAGCGTGTCGTCACCGTCGATGTAGTCGAGCACCTTGCGGTTGAGGACGAAGAAGCCGCCGTTGATCCAGCCCTCGCCCGTCTGGGGTTTCTCGGCGAATTCCCGCACGCGGTCGCCGTCCATGATCATCTGGCCGAACCGGGCGGGCGGCCGGACCGTGGTCACGGTGGCCAGCTTGCCGTGGCTGTCGTGGAACCGCAGCAGCGCGCGAATGTCGACGTCGGCGACCCCGTCCCCATACGTGGCCATGAACACCGCGTCATCGCCGAGCCAATTGCCGATGCGCTTGAGCCGGCCGCCTGTTTGCGTGTTCAACCCGGTATCGACGAGGTGAACCTTCCATTTTGGAGCGTTACCCTGATGAACTGTCGTCGAGCCGCTGGCCAGATCGATCGAGATGCTGTTGTTGAGCGCGTAGAAATTGAGGAAGTACTCCTTGACGACCTCCGCGCGGTACCCGAGCGCAATCACGAACTCGTCGATGCCGTAGCTCGCGAAGATGTTGAGGATGTGCCAGAGGATCGGCTTGCCGCCGATCTCGACCATCGGTTTGGGCCGCGCGACCGTTTCCTCGGACAGCCGCGACCCGAGTCCGCCGGCAAGAATGACCGCCTTCATCCTCGGCCGCCTGCCTCTGCGCGCTCCTGGCTTCTTCCCAACACGTTGTGCTTCACGCGAAGCAATCCGTTTCGGACCCACACGGGCAAATAGCAGCTGGCGGCCAGCGCCAGGACGTACGGTTTGCGCTCACCGGCGCGGATCGCCAGCCCGTATCGTCGGCGCGCTTCCTTTAGATCCTGGCGATCCAGAGCCAAATAGGCGTGGTTGGACAACTGCACCACGAGACGCTGCTCGATCCACCGCCGATCGGTTTCGGAGAGCTGGCACTTCACCAGGATGCTCCTCAGCGCTTTGACGAACTCGCTGTACATGTAGTCGACGTTGTTCGTCATGTTCCCAAGATGACGTGTGTACACCGCCATCGGCTCGGCCATATAAGCCCAGGTGTAGCGGTCGGCGATCCGGAGCCAGAGCTCCCAGTCGGCCGTACCGGAGAGCGACGTATCGAACCCACCGGTCGCTTCGAACACCTCACGTCGAATGATCGTCGAGCCCAGGAATACCGGGTTGATCTCGGCCATCCGTCGAAAGAAAGCGCGCCGTTCCAGGATGCGAAAGCCGGGCTCGACTTCCTGATGCGGCAGCGCGAAGAACTCCGCGCGACCGGCAAAATCAATCCACGAGGAGTAACCTTCCTTCTCGTTCCCCATCCGGGCATCAGCAAATACACCGTGGACCTCCGGATGACGATCGAGAAACTCGACGGCGTGCGCGGGAGCGCCCGGCAGCCACTTGTCGTCGCAGTCGAGAAACCCGACGTACCGGCCACGGCTCCGCTTGAAGCCCGCGTTCCTGACGGGCGCGGGCGTCCCACTGTTCGGCTGCCAGAGGTACACCGCGCTCGAATTCGTGGCAGCCACGACGTCGCGGGTATCGTCCGTCGAGCCATCGTCCGAGACAATGATCTCCAGGTCGGCAACGCCGCTGCCGCGGAGCGACGTCAGGCACTCGCGAACAAAGCCTGACCTGTTGTACGTCGGAATGATGACGGAGAGTGGGTTGGATGCAGCAAAGTTACCTGGCACGTGAACGCTCGTTACGCTAACATTCTTTACTCGTTGGTGCCAGTTCCGAGCGACCCGTCGAATGGGTACTCGGAGTGGGTTCTTACGATTTTGTGGAAGCCCACGCATTCACTTGTTTTGGCAAGGCATTCTCGGGAATCGTCTCCCCGCCCCGAGCGGTACGGCTCTTGCGATTTGACCGCCCGGCGGACAGGTTCAAATCTGTCTTAACCTCGGAGACGATGAGAAATGAACACGCGCAGCGCCATTCAACCAGACGACCCGACAAAAAGCCCCTCGCGTCGAGGCCGATTTTTTTCGCTAGTCGTTCTCGGCGCGGTGCTCGCGCCCTTTGTCGTCACTGAGACGCACAGCACGACCAGCACGACCAGTTCGTCGAACCTTCAGTGCGCCACGGCCAGATCGGTCCTGAGTCAAAGCGACATCAGCTACCTCGGCGCGATCCGGATGCCGAACGGCGTCGACACCACGTTCTCCTACGGCGGGATGACCGGCCGCGTCGTCAACGGGCGCCTGCATCTGCTGCTCTACGGCAACAGCGTGGGCTTGCACAACCCTGTGTACGAGCTCGAAGACCCGGGCGCCTACTCGACAAATTACACGCAAGCACCGCAAGCGCGTCTGGTGACGAATTGGGGTGACATCTATCACGGCAAGATGGTCACCTACGATGCGAATGGCACGGTGAACGCCGGCAACTTCGTGGTGGATGGCCTGTACTGGAATGAGAGCACGCAGCTTCTCTACTGGACCTACTACGACTCGTACAACGTCACCCACAATCCCGATTGGGGACTCGGTGCGACCAGCCTCGACGATGCCTCGACTGGCAGCTCGACGGCGTATGGCCCCTGGCGCGCGTCGGTCACGGACGCGGACGGCAACACACACTACGGCCCGTGGCGCTGCCGGTACATTTTTTCGAATCCGCTCGACGGCACGATGATGTGCGGATCCTCGCTCATCAGCGGCATCGCGAATAGCCCGTGGGGGCCTGACGCCTACGGCGGCGCGCAGTGGCCAACGGCCGCCACGCCGGCGGGGTTTGGCCGCCCCGATCTGCGGCTCCCGAACCGGTACCTCGAGTACTACTTCATGGCGAATGGCCTCGCGACCAACTTCGTCGATCCGAACGGGATGCTGCACGGACAGCTTCGGTCGGCGCGCCGCGCACTTGAACAGCCCGTCTGGGAGGACTACATCGGGCTCCACAACACGACGGTCCGCGTCAACCCGGCGTTCAACGGCGGAGTGGGCTCCTGGTCCGACATGGACAACACCATGGGCGCGATCTGGCTCGAGCTGGCGAACAAGCGCGCTGTCATCTTCGCGAACTACCTCGTCGGCGGCACGTCGCAGAACACCGCCGACTGCACGAACGCGGGGCACGTGTGGTACTCCAGCGCCGGAATCACTCCGCCGATCGGCGCGTGCAGCCACGGCTGCGCGCCTCCGGGAGGCACCGGCCCAGTCGCCACGGCGGCCTTCCCAGCGTTTTCGATTTACGATCCGGATGACCTGCTTGCCGTTCGCAATGGCGCCCGGACGGACTACACGGTAGATCCGCGCGAGGTGATCGACCTCGAGCGAACCTACGGCATCAAGACCGCGCCCAACGGGACCACTGGCGGTTCCAAGACTGTTCGCGGCTTCTACTTCGACCCAGTCCGCAAGTACCTGTTCGTGGTCTCTAATCAGGCGGATGACTCGGCAGGTCCGTACGCGGTGGGATCGCTGATCCACGTCTTCGCGATTCGCGACTAGCGCACTCGCGTACGGAACGGTCCACGCGCAGAGGATAATGACGCGCGATGCACGTGCGCACCGCGCTGGCGCAGGCCGCCCTCCGTGAGCGTCTCACTTATGATCTCGGGCCGCTGGCGACCCCGGTCGCCGGCGGCCTCTACACCGCCGCGTCCGCGCTCACAAGGTCGCCCTCGCTCGAGCACCGGGCCCGCGGCTTCGGGATGCTCATGCGGCTGCATAGCGCCGCCTGGTCTCCCTCGGTCGACGCGCGAATCCTGGATGCCATCCAGTCGGCCGACCGCCGCGAACGCGATGGACATCCCACGGGCCTCTGGGCGCTCTACGACCAGACGGCAGCCGACGCGGCCCGAAAGTTCCAAGCCGGCCCGAACCCCGACCCCGCCCGGCTGATTGGCTCGCGCATTCTGGTGGTGAAATCCGCGCGCCCGCCGGAGCGTGGGGCGATCGTCGTCGACTACTCCTACGTGTTTCCGACGCTGGCCGGGATGTTCGACCTTCGCGCCATCTCGGAGCGGTACGCGATTGTCCTCGAGCCGAGTTGGGCTGGCGTTTGTACACCCGAGATCCTGCTGTACGGCCGCCTCGACCGCCCCGTATTCGTGGAGACGATCGAGCCGCGCGACCATGCCCTGCTGGGTCGCCTCGAGACGAGCCTCTCGGTCGTGCCCGTCGCGGCCAACTGGTGGGTCGACCACCGGATGCGGCCTCCGCAGAGTGGCCCTCGAGACATCGACATCGCGATGGTAGCGGCGTGGGGGGACATCAAGCGGCACTGGCGGGTCTTCCGGGCCCTCGCGGACCTGCGCCGTCGCGGGCACCGGCTGAAGGTCGCGCTGGTGGGTTATCGCTATGGCCGGACTCGCGAGGACATCGAGGCGATCGCGTCGTATTTCGGGGTGCGCGATCAGATCGAGACCCACGAGCGCATCACGCAGGAAGAGGTCTCCGCGCTCCTGTGGCGATCGAAGATCCACGTCTTGTGGTCGCGGCGCGAATGCGCCAACCGCGCCATCATCGAAGCGATGCTCGCCGACGTCCCCGTCATCGTCCGCGAGGGCATGACGTTCGGGTTTCGCTATCCCTACATCAACGACCAGACGGGCCGTTTCGTGCCCGAGGCCGATCTCGCCGACGCGATGCTCGAGATGATCGCCACGCGCGATCGCTATTCGCCGCGCGACTGGGTGCTGGCAAACATGACGTGCGAACAGGCGACCGCGACGCTCGAACGCCACCTGCGGGATCGCGCGATTGCCGACGGCGAGCCGTGGACCGAGGGACTCGTCGCGAAGACGAGCACGCTCGACACCCAGCGGTATTGGAACCCGGCAGATCGTGTGCGCTTCGACGCCGACTACCAGTTCCTGGAGTCGTGCCGGCGCAGTTCGACGTCGTGAGGCTCAGCGTCTCTCCAACAGACGACGTTTGATAGCGCCGAGGGTTGCCTGGAACAGCCGGGCCGGACTTTGTGCGCGAGCCGCATTCTCGAGGTACGCACGCGGGTGCACCAGCGAGAGCTGCCGTGTCTTGGCCGCCGCCTCCGCGAGCGCGGAACTCTTGGCGAGCGCGCTCTGCTCGACCACGAAGAAGCTGTTCTGCGCGTACCACCACTCGACGTTCGGATTGCTCCAAATGCGTGGTCGAAGCGCGTCCACGAAAACATAGCCGTGCCGGGCGAACCGCGCGGCCCAGTAGTCCGGCCACTGCTCGTTGAAATGATTGGTTCCGCCCTGGAACGGGATGGCGGCCGAAAACAAAATGATATCGCCGAGCCTGGTCAGCGACTCGACGATCGTGTCGGCCTGCGTCGCCGGCAGGTGCTCGGCGACCTCCAGGCACACGACGAGATCGAACCGCCGCGATTCCTCGATCGGCCGCCCGAGATCGACGACGCGAAATCGGGCTGGCGGAATCTGCAGGGAAGACTGCGTGACCCAGGGCCCGTCGAGCCCGAGCACGTCCTCGACGCCGCGGCGCGCGAACTCCGCCAGCCAGGCGCCGGACCCGCAGCCGACATCGACCGCCGATCGCGGCGTCACGTACTCGAACACCAGCGGAATGATCTCCGCCGCGGACTTCGGCGTGTGCGCGCCGGCCGAGTCGTAAAACGAGCGATCGTAGGTGGCTGGCATCGTCACGAACCCGACCCGGATTCTGGATCGGCGGACCAGACCCGTCAAGGAAGGTGAGGTATCTTCTAAGTCGCCTCTATGCCCGCGCCGCGCGTCAGCGTCGTCATGACCGTGTACAACGGGGCGCGTCTCGTCGCCGAGAGCATCGAGAGCGTCCTCGGCCAGACGTTCGCAGACTTCGAGTTCGTCATCGTCGACGACGGATCGACAGATGAGACGCCCGCGGTGCTCGCCACGTACGCGCGGCGCGATGGCCGCATCAGCGTGCACACGCAGCCGCACAACCTAGGATTCCGGGAGGCGCTCAACCAGGGCTGCCGTCTCGCGCGCGCGTCGCTCATCGCGCGACTGGACGCGGACGACATCTCGTTGCCCAATCGATTCGAGCACCAGGTCGCCTTCCTTGACGCGCATCCAGACGTCGGGGTCGTCGGCAGCGCGGTCCAGTTGGTCGACGAGCGCGGCGTCCGCGGCATCGTCAAGTCGTTTCCGGCCGACCCGGATCTCGTGGCGTGGTCGATGCTCTTCTTCAACAGCCTCGCGCACCCGGCGGTCATGCTCCGGCGCGCTCTGCTCGAGCAAGTCGGGTTCTACCCAGCGGGCTGTCAGGGCGGCACCGAGGACTACGCGGTGTTCATGGCGCTCAGCCGCGTGACGCGCCTGGCGAACCTGCCCGGCGTCTTGCTGCTCTATCGCACGTGGGCGCAGAACATGACGGCCCGTTCGTGGGAGGCGCAAGAGCGCGACGCCGGTCGAATCTTGCGTGAATGCCTCGCCGCCTGGTGGCAGATCGAGGTCACCCCTGAACAAGCATCGCTGCTGCGGGGACTGTCGAAGGATCAGTATCCGCAGTCTTCGGGCGAGCTCCGCGCCATCGCGGCGCTCATTCCGACGATGCTCGACGCGTTTTGCCGCGATTCTGGGCGCGGCTCTGGTGTCGCGTCCGTTCGCCGGGACGCGGCCGTCCGCCTGTGGCTGCTGGCAGCACTCGCGGTGAGGAAGTCACCGGCGCTCGCGGTCGCTCTCCCCTTCCGGGCCACGACGATCAGTCCGGCCTCGGGTTGGTTCTTCGGAATCAAGGCCGCCAAGCGGCTGGCTGGGCGCTAGATTCGGTATAGCAGGTCCTGATCGGCCATCCCGTCCGCCTCTTTGACGAACGCCGCCAGGGACTTCCACTTTGTGCGCCGGTCGGCAAACTCTCCTGCGCGCCCGCTCACGATGTGGCTGGCCCGGCGCAGCGCACGACGGGTTTTGCTGGCGTGGACGACGAGCAGTGGTGGCCCGACGCGGCGGTACGGCTTGTTCGACTCGATGAACTCACACGCGCGATAGACCGGTGGGCGGTTGCTGTCATGGAACGCGACCATGCCACCCGTTCGCAGCAAAAGGTCCGCGTAGAAGAAATCGATCATCACGTAGTCGAACGAGTGATAACCGTCGACGAATACGAAGTCGAAGCGGCTGCCGGCGGCGACGAGCTTGGGAAGCGCCGCGTAGTCCGGCTCGGCCATCAGCGTGTGCATGCGCTCGAAGCCCGCGCTTTGGACGTTCTTGACGCCCTCGCCGTCATACCCAGACCCGTTCACGCCCTGAGCGGTGACGGCGCCGAGCTGGTAGGGATCGATCGAGGTCACATGGCCGCCCTTCTCACCGAGCGCCTCCAGCATCGCGATAGTACTCGACCCGTTGGCCATGCCGATCTCGAGGAGGTCGCGTGCGCCTGACGCGCGGACAAGCTCGCGCAGCACCTCCACTTCACTGCGCATCAATCCTTCAGGCCTAACCAGTCCCTCTGTCTGCATGTCAGCGAATCCGGCCCGGCAGGGCGACGTCGACCGGCAGCGCGGCTTCCGGTGCCGGCGTCGATCCGGCCCCGAAGAAGATCGCCGCTACTACCGCGTTGTTGCCGGCGAGCTTTGTGACACGGAACTTGACGTGCCCTGTCACGTTCCACACGAGATACTTGCCGCCGTTGAAGCTCGTCACAGTCCTCGTGTCGAGGACCGCACTCGTCACGGCATCCAGCACGTCGATGCGCTGCTGGCGAATCGTACTGTCCCAATCGAGGCAGTAGAGCGCGACCTGATGCGTCCCGCTCGTCACGTTGACGTCGATGTCGAAGAATGGATCGGCGTACCACGTCGCCGCGACGCGACCGCCGCCGATGCGCTGGACTGCACGGGTGTCGCTGGTCGAGGCCAACCACGTGTACTGCGCCGACGGACCAGGCGCCCCGACAGTCGCGTAGGCCGGATAGCTCGTCAGGTCACTCACGATGCCGTAGCCGTCGGCCCCGTATACGCCCATCCAGCTGCCGTGCGTCGCGGTGTCCGTCGTCACGAAGACGGCCGTTGGTCCCCCGCCCGCCCCGGTCACCGTAATGTGCCGGGCATTGGATGCCGGGCTCGACGCCAGATGGTTGTCGAACGACTGCGCCGTGAGCGTGTAGCTCCCCGCCGCGACGTTGGTCCAATTGAAGCTGTAGACCCCGGCCACGGGCACCGTGCTCGTGCCGATTGGGTTGCCATCGGCGAAGAAGGACACGTGATCGATCGTGTCGCCCGCGTCCGGGTCACTCGCCGTCGCGGTCAATGGCACCGTGGCCGGCGCGAAGTACGAGGAGTTGTCGGGCGGCCCCGTCAGCGTCACGGTCGGCGGGTTGTCTGGCGCGCCCGCCGCGCCAAAAAAGACGCCGGCGACCACGGCGTTGACGCCGGCCAGCCTGGTCACTCGGAACTTCACGTGACCGGTGACATTCCACGACACATATTTCCCGCCGTTGAAGCTCGATACCGTCTGCGTGTCGAGCACTGCGCTGGTCACCGCGTCCAGCACGTCGATTCGCTCGGATCGCAACGTGCTGTCCCAATCCAGGCAATACAGCGCGACCTTGTGCGTTCCGGTCAGAATGTTGACATCCAGATCGAAAGACGGATCCGAATACCAGGTCGACGCGATGCGGCCGCCGCCGACTCGCAAGAGCGCCCGCCCGTCGCTCGTCGAAGCGAGCCATGTGTACGTCAGACCGGTCGAGGACAACGCCGCGTACGCTGGAAGACTCGTAACGTCGCCAACGATGCTCTCGCCGTCCGATCCGTACACGCCCTGCCAATTGCCCTGCGTCGTCGCGTCCGCGTTGACGAAGACCGCCGCCCCCCCTCCGCTCGCTCCTGGATTGACGACGATGTGGCGCTGATTGGACACGGCGCTCACTGCGCCGTGGTTGTCGAAGGACTGTGCCGTCAACGTGTAGCTGTTCGCGGAGACATTCGCCCAGCTCAAGCTGTAGACGCCGGCGACAGGCGCCGAACTCGACCCGATGGGGTTGCCGTTCGCGAAGAAGGACACGTGGTCGATCGTGTCGCCTCCGTCCGGGTCGGTCGCCGTCGCGAACAACGTCACCGTGGCTGGCGCCGTGTACGTCGAGTTGTCCGGTGGCCCCGTGAGATTGACCGTCGGCGGGTTGTTGGGCGCGCCGGCGGAGCCGAAGAAGAGGCCGGCCACGACTGCGTTGTTGCCCGTGAGTCGCGTCACGCGGAACTTCACGTGCCCCGCGATGTTCCACGACAGGTACTTCCCGCCATTGAAACCGGAGACCGTGCGCGTATCGAGCAGCGCGCTCGTGGCGGCATTGAGCACGTCCACCCGCTCCGACCGGGTCGTGCTATCCCAGTCGAGGCAATAGAGGGCCACCATGTGCGTCCCGCTGGTCACGTTCACGTCCAGGTCGAACGATGGATCGGCATACCAGGTCGCCGCGACGCGGCCAGCGCCCACGCGCTTCAATGCGCGCGCGTCACTCGGCGCGGGGTCCCACGTGTACGTCAGCCCAGTCGAGGTCAATGACGCGTACGCAGGCAGACTCGTGACATCGCCGACGATGCTTTGGCCGTCGCCGCCGTACACACCTTGCCAGTTGCCCTGAGTCGTCGTGTCGGTGGACACAAAGGTGGCGCTTGCGGTCGGTGGCCCGCCCCCGACCGCGCTCGCCGCCGCGAACGCGTTGAGCCGTCCACCCGTCGTCACCACCCCGCCCCACTGCGGAAGCACGTCCACGCTGCCCTTGATGATCGCCTTGAGTTGCGCGACGTTCAGCGTGGAATCAATCGACGACAGCAGCGCCGCGACGCCCGCCACGTGCGGCGCCGCCATGCTCGTGCCCGAGGCTGTGCCGTACCCGTTGCCCGGAATATACGTGCTGAGGATGCCCACGCCAGGCGCCGCCAGCGCCACCGAATTCGGCCCGTAGTTGCTGAATCCAGCGCGACTATCGGTCTGATCCGAGGCCGCCACGGCCACGATGCTTGGCTCCACCGTGCTCAAGCTGGCTGGATCGAACTCGTTGCCTGGGATATCAATGTTCAGCCCATCGTTGCCGGCGGCCACGAGGCTGATGATGCCGGCGTTGCCGGCGGCGGCGAATGCGTTCAGGAGCACCGAGAAGTCCCCGCCGTTCCGAGATCCGCCCCAACTGTTGTTCGTCACGCGGATGTTCACACCGTGCAGCGTCTTGAGCGTGACCGCGTAGTTCAGGCACTCGGCCGCCCCGGCGTCCGTTCCGCTGCCGCCCGCATTCAGGAACTTGCACGGCAGGATCTTCGCGTTCCAATTGACGCCGACGACGCCAACCGCGTTGTTGCCGACGGCCGCGATCGTCCCCGCCGTGTGCGTGCCGTGCCCGTTGTCGTCGACGGGATTGCTGTCGTGATTGACGGTGTCGATGCCGTGGATGTCGTCCACGTATCCGTCGTGGTCGTCGTCGACGCCGTTCCCGGCGATTTCTCCAGGATTCGTCCAGACATTCGCCGCCAGATCCTGGTGGGTGTAATTGAGGCCCGTGTCGATGTCCATGATGACGACCGAGCCGTCGCCGCGGGCGTTGAGCGTATTCCAGGCGCTCTGCGCCTGGATCTTGACGAGCCCCCACAGCGAGCCGTCGAGCCATCTCGGATCGTTCGGCGGCGCCGACTGGGTCTGAACGGCGTGCCGAACGTAGTTGGGCGCCGCGGCCGCCACCTCGGGCATCGCGCGGAGCGCGGCGACCGTGGCCGCCACGTTGTCCGACGGGTCGAGCTGAAGGTGATCGATGTCGAGCTGATCGAAGCGCCGGACGAGGCGCCCGCGCCGCGCCGCGGCAATAGCGTCGCGCCGCCCGCGCTGGACGATGGGCCGGTATTTGACGAGGACTTCCCCGGGCACGAATTCCGGCGTCGGCGGCGCGGGCTGCTGCCCTCGAGCCGTCGTCATCACCAATACCGCCAGAACAATCGCCGCACCCACCCAACGCTTCATCTATGAGGCCTCCAAAACGATGGCTTATTGTACGGGCCGCTCCGAACGAGCGAAAGGGAATCAGGCCGGGGTGCCCAGACCCTGGTCACTTCGCGCGATTCTGTGCCCGCGAAACCGCGTTCTTGAGTGCGCCGGTCTCGAGAATGTAACGCGCGAAGCGATCCGCCATCGCCTCGGCGCCCTTGTCCAGGAAGTGCATGCAGTCTGAGTAGTGCTCGGCGTCGGCCGGCACAGCCTCCCGGTCATCGACGACCGGCAGCGCCGCACGGCTCGCGTAGTCGAGGATCGCCTGGTTGTAGACGTCCATCGCGTCGAGCATGCCGTCGATGCTCATCCACGGCATGTAGTAGAACTCGACGTCGGCGTTCTTGATCTGCGTCGCGCGATCCTGGGAACGGCGGTACTTGACGATGAATGTGGACAAGACGAAGGGCACGTCCTTCGCCGCGAGATCCGCGCGCATCTGATCGAGGACGCCGACGAAATGCGCGGGAAGATCGGGCGGCACCCGATCCAGCTTCTTCGCGTCACCCGAGGCCGCCCGGCTGCGGAGCATGATCGCCAGGTTCTTGTAGGCGAGGTCGAACAGCACGCTGTACTTCGACAGCGACGTCACCAGGGGCGACTGCCGCGCGCCGTCCGCGCGAATCAAGCCGTCGCGGACCGCGAGGAGCTGGGTGTCATGAACGATCTCGTTGTTCGCTTCGTAGTAGAGGACGAGGTCGGGATCGAGCGGCATCACGCGATGGCGCAAGTTCTTGAGGTTGTCGTCGGCGACGTAGCCGCCGAGGGCGGCGTTGACGACCTCGATGTTGACCCCGGGATAGGCCTTCCGAAGGCGCTCCTGCAGAAGATACGGCCACGTGTGGTGGTTGGACGACACCTCGGCGCAGAACGTCGTCGAGGCGCCCAGACAGGCGACCCGGACCGTGTTCGGTGGTTTCTGCCGGGTGAACTCGTCGCCGCGGAAGCCAAGCGAATTGATCTTGATGTTGATTCGACCGCCGCTGACCTCGTATCCGGGCCGCGGCACGTTGAGATCGGCCTCGCGGTCGTACTGGACCATCGGGTCGCGCACACCGGTAGCGGCTGCGCCGTACTTGATCCTCGCGCGAACGCGCAGCGCGCCCTCGCAGGCGAGAAGCGCCAGCACGGCGAGCACGCCGGCGTACAGGAACTTCCGCCGCGCCGGAATGCGGATATCGTTCGACATCCAGCTAGAACAGGGTGTAGATGAACGGTGCCGCGGCCGTGCCTGAGAGCAGCACGAGCACGCCGAAGGCCAGGACGATCACGACGATCGGCAGCAGCCACCACTTCTTGTTGTTCTTGAGGAAATACCAGAACTCGGCGGCCATGCCGGTCTGCTTGCGGGTCTTTGCCGCCTGTTCGAAGTCCGCCATGACGTGCTCCTTCAACTCTACTAGAACTGCCGAAAGTAATCCTCGGCGCGCGCCGCACCAGGCTTAGCGGCCCAGTACGTGGACACATCGCGGCGCCGGAGGCTCAACGCATCCCGTCTCATCAACCGGAAGACGAGCCCCACCGGCGTGAAGACGAGGTAGAACAGCACGAACAGCATGAGCTGCGACACCGTCCACCCGATCGGAAACGCCGCGAGCATCCAGCCGCTGTAGATGGGACGCACGGCCTCGGGCTTCACGAGCCCGACAAGGCCCACCACCACGCCCGCGACCGCCAGGCCGATGGCCCAATTGTCCGCGTGGCCGCGCCACACGCGCAGCGCGGCGAGCAGCGGAAACACGATCAGCCACAGCCCGGCAAACTGCCGCAGCAACTTCGGCTTCGGACTGGCAATGACATCAGACCACTGCATCGACTCTTCTCCTACGAGGCTCTTCTCCCACGACGAAACTGCTCAAGCGTCCGGTTGCGCTCGAGTGGACGTCGCGATGGACTCTGCGGAGGTGCCGCGAGAAACCGTTCGCTCCGTCCGTCCAGGTTTCAAACTCCGCCCATCGCGCCGGTCCTACCCGGCCTGGCTTCGATCGCCTACGGACGCGGCGCTCGAAACCTGGACTTCCATCGCTCCGGTTTCGCGCTTCGCCCTCGCGGCACTCCGACATCGACCATCGCGACGTCCACTCGAGCGCAACCAGGGCCCGCCGAACCCGCCTTCGCCAAGGCTACGGCGAGGCAGGCCCGTCGAAGCTAGTCCAACTGGAACTGCGCCAAGTACTTTTCCCTAGCCCCCGCGTCCAGCTTCTCAGACACGTCTTCTTTCAAGAGCACGACGTCCTCGAGCACGAGCGCGTCCATCTCGGTGCCGAGGAAACAGCGATACGCGTCCTCGGGCGTGCAGACGATCGGCTCGCCGCGGACGTTGAAGCTGGTGTTGACGAGCACCGGACAGCCCGTGCGCTTCTGGAACGCCTGCAGCAGCTTCGTCATGCGCGGGTTGCGGTCCGGATCGATCGTCTGGAGTCGCGCGCTGTAGTCCACGTGGGTCACGGCCGGGATGTCCGACCGGGGAATGTTCACGCGGTTGCGCAGATCGGGATCGCTCGCCATCTGCGCGCGCTGGGCGTCCGTGATCGGCACGCGATGCGATTCGAGCACGGGCGCGACCAGGAGCATGTACGGGCTCTCGTGGCTCGGATCGAGCGCGAACCAGTTCGGCGCCTCGTCGCGGAGCACGATCGGCGCGAACGGCCGGAAGCTCTCGCGGAATTTGATCTTCAGATTCATCGTGGCCTGCATCTTCGGAGACCGCGGGTCGCCGATGATGCTGCGCGCACCCAGCGCGCGCGGTCCGAACTCCATCCGCCCCTGGAACCACCCGACGATCTTCTCGGCGACCAGCAGATCCACCACCTGGTCGACGAGCTCGGATTCGCTGGCCGCACGCCGGTACTTCGCGCCGGCCGCGTCGAGCCTCCGGCAGACCTCTGCTGGGGAGAAGGCGCTGCCGAGAAAACTCCCCTTCTGATGGTCCGCCCGCGCCGACGGCCGCGGCTTCTCGAGGAGCTGATGCCAGGTGAACAGCGCGGCGCCGAGCGCGCCGCCCGCGTCACCGGCCGCCGGCTGAATCCAGATGTCGTCGAACGGGCCTTCGCGCAGCAGCTTCCCGTTTCCGACGCAGTTGAGTGCCACGCCGCCCGCGAGCACGAGCTTGCTCATCCCGGTCTGGCGGAACAGCTCCTGGCCCATCGCCAGCATGGCCTCTTCGGTCACCGCCTGGATGCTCGCCGCGAGATCCATGTGGCGCTGCGCGATGTCGCTCTCCGGGTTGCGCGGCGGCCCGCCGAAGAGATCGTGAAACTTCCGGCTCGTCATCGTCAGGCCCTGGCAGTAGTTGAAGTACTGCATGTCGAGCCAGAAGCTGCCGTCGGGCTTGAGGTCGATGAGGTGCCGTCGGATCAGGTCCTTGTAGACCGGCGTGCCGTACGGCGCGAGGCCCATCAGTTTGTACTCGCCGCTGTTCACCTTGAAGCCGCAGTAGTAGGTGAACGCGGAGTACAGCAAACCGAGCGAATGCGGAAACTCCAGGTGCTTCGTCAGCTCGATCTTGTTCCCGCGCCCGACGCCCATCGTCGTCGTGGTCCACTCGCCGACGCCGTCGAGCGTGAGGATCGCGGCCTCGTCGTACGGACTTGGGAAGAACGCGCTGGCCGCGTGGCTCTCATGGTGATCGGTGAAGACGATCGGCGCCTTGGACGCCTCGCCGAGTCCCTCGCGAATGACGTGCGGCAGGCGAATCTTCTCTTTCAGCCACACCGGCATCGCCATCCGAAAGCTCTTGAACCCGATCGGCGCAAACGCGAAGTAGGTCTCGAGCAGCCGCTCGAACTTGCGGAACGGCTTCTCGTAGAACACGACGTAGTCCACGTCGCGGGCCGACTTGCCGGCCTGCGCGAGGCAGTACGCGATCGCGCGCGTCGGAAAGCCTGGGTCGTGCTTCTTACGCGTGAAGCGCTCTTCCTGAGCGGCGGCAACGATCTCGCCGTCCACGACGAGCGCCGCCGCGCTGTCGTGGTAGAAGGCCGAAATGCCGAGGATGGTCTTCATCAGTGTGCCACGCGCTCCTGCTCGCCGGACCGTCCGAATCGCGCCATCCGCCGCACGATACGCCGGACCATGCTCACGACCGACGAGGGCGGGCCTTGCTGGTCAGCAGCGGCCCCCTTGCGACGATAGTTCTCGGGGTGAGCCATTCGCAACGAGGCCGGGGCGGGATTCAAGAGCTCGCCGCGCTCGTGGCGAAGGAGTGGAAGCCGATTGCGTTCGACGTACACAAAAGTGTTCTGGGCGTACCACCACTCGACGTCCGGGTTGTCCCACAGTTTCATCCGGATGCAGTCGACCAGCTCGAATCCTCGTTCCGCGAACAGGCCGGCCCAGTAGTCCGGCCACTGCTCGTTCAGATGTCCGACGCCGCCCTGAAAAGGAATCGCCGCGGAGAACAGGACGATGGGCCCCAGTCGCGTCAGCGAATCAACGAACACCGCAGCGCTTCCAGGTTCGAGATGCTCCGCGACTTCAAGCGAGACCACGAGGTCGAAGCGTCGGTCGACCGCAAGCGGCTTCGACAAATCTGCGGATCGAAACTCCCCGGGCGACAGCGCCGGCTTCGCCCAGTCGCCGTCAATGCCCAGCACGTCCTGAACACCAAGCGTCTTGAGACAAGCCAGAAAGGCGCCCGTGCCACATCCGACATCGACGGCGGATACCGGCCGGGCGATGTCCAGGATCAGCGGGGCGATCTGCTTGGCGGATCGAAGCGCTCCGTCGCTGATCGTGCTGAAGAAGCCGTCGGAGTAGAGATCGCTCTTCACGACTGCCTCCCCGCCAAATGCGTGCTCGAGGCTCCCGCTCGATCGGGCTCGAGCGCGCGGGGCCGTACATCGAGAGCCGCCACGCCTGCGTAGGTCTTGGACTCGGAGACGGAGAACAGCTCCGCCGGCCGCAGTCTCGTCAGGAAGGTCTGGGACGGCGAATGGTGGACGTGAAGCTCAATCTGGTACTGCCCGCGGGTGAGGTGCGCTCGAAAATCGAACGTCACCGTGAACTCTCCAGACACCGGTGAAGGCAGACCCATGGCCGTTTCGGCAAAGCTTTCGTCGTAGACCAGCAGTCCGTCCGTGGACCGATGCACCAGGAAGCCGAATTGCAGCTCGCTCAATGGCCGAACGGCGGAATAGGTCACCACGAGCCTCAACGCGTCGCCCGGCCGAACGGCTCGCACTTCACGACCATCGGGTCCCAGCAGCTTGGTCGCCACTATCTGAATGTCGCTTTTGGTGGACGGCCCCGCTTGAAGGGATCGGCGGACGTAGGCTTCAATGGCCGCGGGAGTCTCGGTCAGCGCTTCGACCGCATGATTAAGCACGAGCGTCTGATCGCACAGTTCGGCGACCGCCTGGAGGTTGTGCGACACGAAGACAATCGACACGCCCGCGCGCTTGAACTCCCGCATCCGCTGAATGCACTTCTCCTGAAACGTCATGTCGCCGACGCTGAGCACCTCATCGATGATCAGCACATCGGGATCCAGATGCGCGGCGACGGAAAAGCCCAGCCGCGCATTCATGCCGGACGAGTAGCGCTTCACCGGCGTGTCGATGAACTCCGAGACGCCCGCAAACTCGACGATCTCATCGAGATGCCGCGCGATTTCGACGCGCTTCATCCCCATAATCGCGCCCTGCAAGAAGACGTTTTCGCGGCCCGTGAGGTCCCCGTGAAATCCAGCCGCGACCTCGATCAACGCGCCGACACGCCCGACCACGCGCGAGTCCCCCCGCGTCGGCCGCAGAATCTTCGTCAGAAGCTTTAGTGTCGTCGACTTTCCCGCCCCGTTCGGCCCGATGATTCCGAGGGCCTGGCCCGGACCGACCTGGAACGACACGTCCTTCAGCGCCCAGAAGTCGCGATCGCCGATCTGGTCGGCGGGCGATCGTTTGAACAGCGCGCGCGCCATGGACGGCACGAGATCGCGCAGGCTGTTATGGCGTTCGCCGCGCTGAAATTTCTTCCAGACCCGATCGAACGTGACTGAGCCGATGCTCACTAGACGTTCTCCGCGAATGTGAATTCCGCGCGGTGAAACACGACCCACGCCACCATCAGGAGCGCGCCAGACAGGAGCGCCGTTTGCAGCAGCGGGCCTGCGTCCGGCAGATGCCCTCGCACGATGACGTCGCGGTAGCCCTCGATGATCGTCGTCATCGGATTGAGCCGGACCAGCACGCCCACCGGACCGCTGACGTCGTTCACCGAGTACGCCACGGGCGAGGCGAACATCCACGCGATGATCACGACCTCGAAGATGTACTTCACGTCGCGGTAGAAGAGATTCGCCATCCCGAGAAGCAACGAGATCGCGGTCGTGAAGACCAGCTGGACGAGCAGAATCACCGGAAGGAAGAAGAGCGCCGGCGTCGGAGCCATCTGGTAGTAGATCATCATCCCGATCACCACGACGCCACCCACCAGCGAGTCGACGACCGAGACGATGACCGACGCGAACGGAAAGATCTCGCGGGGGAAATAGACCTTCGTCACGAGGTTCGTGTTGCCGGTCAGCGACTGCACGGACGCGCGCAGCGCCGACGCCAGCAGGTTCCAGAATAAAAACCCGATGTAGGCGAAGAGCGGGTACGGCATGCCGACGTTGAGCTTGGCGACCCGCGCAAAGACGACGGAAAAGATCACCGTGTTGATGAGGGGCATGAAGATGGCCCAGGCGAAGCCCATCGCCGTCTGCTTGTAGCGAAGCAGCAGGTCACGACGGACCATCTGCCACAGCAGCTCGTGGAAGTCCCGCTGCTCCAGCACCATCTCCCGCATGTCGAACCACAACCTGCGAATCACGCGCGCACCATGCTCCTGTTAGGGTATCGACCGGACAATCCGCGGCCCGGCGGCATTGGCCAGCCACAGCGGCAGCCGCTTCCATGTTTCAATCGCCAGTTGGAACTTCGGGTTCTTCGTCGTCTGGTCGGGCACGGCGCTGCCCTGCAGCAAGACGTACTCCCAATGGAGCGGCACAGGCGACGCGCCCCACTGTTCCTTGAACTTGTACGTGCCTTCGTCGGGCGTCGACCGGCCGAAGTCGAAGACCTCGCAACCATCCGCCACCGCGGATTCAATCGCGTGCCAGTAGAGCAAGTGATTCGGGCACAGGTTGTTGTAGTCGCGAATCGACGACGCCCACGGGATCTCGACCATCGCGCGCGTGCGGAACGTGAAGCCGGCGGCAATCGGCGCGCCGTTGAGGCGCACGACGAGCACCCGCGCGCGATCCGGAAACGCGCGCATCACGTCCTCGAAGAGCCGTCGCGCGTACACCGGCGTGCCGAGGTCGCGCATGTTTCGGGTGAACACCGTGTAAAACTCGGGCACGAGCTCGGCGCCGCCGCGGACGACCGTCAGATTCGATTTCTCGGCCTTGCGGACCTGATTCCGAACCTTGCGATCGAGTCGCTCCCACATGCCCGTCTGGAGCGGCAACCGCATCGTGACCTTGTGCTGCTTGCACGGCAGGTCGGGGAACCGCTGGGCAAAATGGCGCAGCTCGAGGTGCTGGCAGCCGCGGGCACGGGCGTGTTCGGCCGCCGCATCCACGAGCGCGCGCGCGACCTGATCGTCATCCGCGATCACGCCGCAGTAGTTGAGGAACGGCAGGGACGTGAGCGTTCTGCCGAACAACAGGCTCTTGATGTGCACGGTCGGGAGCACGCCCCGAACGTGGCCGCCCGCGTCGCGGGCGATCACGTACACCGCCTCGTGACCGAAGGTCTGCGTGAAGATCGCACGCCAGGCCCATTCGTGATACCCGGTCGCCTCCGCGTGCGCGGCAACGTAGGCATCCCAGGCAGAACGGTCCGCGTCGGACGCGATCGCGACCGTGCACGCTCGCGAATCCTGGGGCCTGGGGCCCGGGGCCTCGGGGCCTCCAGCCAGTGCCTGGTGCCTGGTGCCTGATGCCTGCACGTCAGTCGGCATTGTTTCTGAGCAGCCAGTAGTCCTTCATGAGGACGAACCGGCCGAGGATGAGCGCGTCAATGGCCGACGAGTAGACCGTCCGCACGGCGTCGCGCGGCGTGCAGGCTACGGGCTCGCCCGGGCCGGACAAATTCGTTTCGATGAGCGCGGGCACGCCGGTGCGCGCGAGATGAACCTCGAGCAGCTCGCACAGCTCATTGGCCTGCGCCGGGCTCACCGCGTGCACGCGAACGTTGTGCCGCCAGTCGAGCGCGGACACGAGCCGCTCGCGCCACGACTCGCCGACCGGCGCGTCGATCACGAGCGGCGAGGGCACCGCGCGCCCCAGACACGCTTCCACTGCGGACGGCGCAAAGATCACCGGCAAGGGCTCGTCGAGCGGCACTTGCCGGAGGTACTCGTTCATGTTCTGGCGGGCGTATCGGCTGGACGGGTCGCTGAGGATACTCCGCGTGCCCATCGCGCGCGGACCGAAGCCCATCGCGCCCTGGAACCAGCCGACGACCTTGCCCTGCGCCAGCATTTTCGACACGCGCAGGAACAGCCGCGACCAATCGGGTTCGTACACGTAGTCGAGCCGGCAGTTGTCGAGCGTGCGCTTGATGTCGTTGTCTGAAAACGACGGGCCGAGTGCGAGCCCCGTGAGCCGGTCGCCCGACGCGGACGACGCGCCGAGCGCGGCGCCGAGCGCGCGGCCCGGCAGCTCGGGCACCGCCGCGAGCGTGAGCTCATCACCCGCGAGCCGGCGCAGCTCGGTGTTGAGACGAAGGTTCGCGAACATCGCGCCGCCAAACGCGACGCGATCGAGATCCGCTCCCGACGCCACGCTTCGCGCCGCGTCACGGACGACGTGCGCGAGCCGGCACGTGAAGCTCGCGGCGATCGCGCGTCGCGCCGCTTGAAGCCTCACGTTGAGCGACTCGGTGTCGGCGAGGTTGCCGGGCTGCCGGCTGCTGACCGTGCCCAGCCACGCGCTGAGACGCGTGTCGTCCAGATCCACGCCGGAGCCGCTCTTCCAGGCCATCAACGACGCAAGCTCGCCCTCGAACTCCGGCTCGCCGCCGATGCTCAGGCGATCCAGCGCTTGATACGGGTTCACCGAGCTCACCCCAAGCGTGCGCGCAATGGCGCGCGCCGCGAGCAGCAACTGATCGCCGCCGGCCACCGGCCCCCGCGGCGTCAGATCGCCGCCGTCCTTCGCGAAGACCGCCATCGATCCCTGATCGGTCCCGCACACGAGCACCGTCGTCGCCGCGTCCGAGGCCGCCGCCGCCTGGACCGCATCCGCCTGCATCGCGTCGATCGGCCGGATGGGCACGTCGATGAACGCGTGTCCGCCCGTGCCTCGATCGTCGTCATGCCCGCCTTCTGTGACCACCGAGAGCTCGTCGAGATCGCCGGCTTCGAGGCCCGCGCTGCGCAAACACGCGTCGACCGCCGCGGCGGGAAAGCCGCCCGTAAGCGTGTAGCCGATGCCCGGTACGCGCGTGAAGCAGTCCTCGGACGCCGCCGCAATCACGCGGCCGTCGACGGCCAGCGCCGCCGCCGCATCACGATAGCGTCCAGAGATACCGAGCACTTTCATCAGTGTGCGCCCCGCTCGACTTCTTCGACTTTCTCGACTTCTTCGACTTTCATGCTCTCGCCTTCGGGTGCTCCACTAAAAAGTTCCCAATCGCCAGGTAGTCAAGATTGCCCTGCATGAACGCGCGGATCGCGTCGTCTGGCGTGCAGACGATCGGCTCCTCGTGCATGTTGAAGCTCGTGTTGATGACCGACGGGATGCCCGTGAGCCGGTAGTACTCCGTCAGGATGCGATGGAACCCGGGGCTGCCGTCGGCCGAGACGAGCTGCGGCCGCGCGGTGCCGTCCACGTGGACCGCGGCCGGACAGTCGCGCTTCATCGACTCGGTGCAGTCGAACGTCAGCGTCATGAATTCCGCGGCGTGCTCGGCGCCCTTCACGTTGAGGTAGCACGCATCGCGCTGCTCGTGGAGCGTCGCCGGCGCGAACGGCATGAACTCCGTGCGGCCGAGCCGCTGATTGAGCCACTGGTTCACGGCCGGTTCCTTCGCGTGATACAGAATCGATCGGTGGCCGAGCGCGCGTGGACCGTACTCCATGCGTCCGTCGAAGCGAGCGACCACTTTGCCGGCCGCCAGCAGCATCGCGACCTTCGGCTCGATCGGCTTGTACTCGGTGAACGGCAGCCGCGCACGGTTGAGCGCTTCGACGATCTCGGCGCCCGAGAACTCCGGCCCGAGATAGACGTCATGCAGCGCCTTGCGTGACTCCGCGGTCCCGGCGAACTCGAGCAGCGCCGCCCCCGTGCCGCAGCCGCCGTCGCCCATGTTCGGGTGGATGAAGATCCCTTCGACGCCGCTGATCTCTCGCAGGCGCTGGTTGAGCTTGACGTTGGCGACCACGCCGCCCGACAGCACGAGATTGCGCACGCCGGTCTTCCGGATGTACTGGGAGACGTAGGCGGTCGCGACTTCCTCGAGGACGCGCTGGTACGCGGCGGCGACGTCGATCTTCGGAAAGTTGGTCGCGAGCAATCGCGCGAAGTACACGTTGTTCGTCTCGACGATACGGAAGCCGCCGTTCTTCTGGACGAAGCGGCGCCGCAGCAGATCGCCGAGGACCGAGGGGTCGCCGTACGCGGCGAGACCAACGATCTTCCCCTCATGGCGGCTCGGCGTGAAGCCGAGCGCCGACGTCACCGACTCGTAGAACGTGCCGAGCGAGTGCGGGTATTCCTGACCGTGCAGGCGCTCGATCTTGCCGCCGCGTCCGACGTTGATGCTGCCGGCGAGACCCGAGCCGTAGCCGTCGAGCGTCACGACGAGCGCTTCGTCGAATCCGCTCTTGTAGTACGCATTGGCCGCGTGACTGAGATGGTGCTCGACGCGCTTCAGCTTCTCGGTCGCGCCGAGCTCGCTGAGCGCGGCCTCGAGCTCCTGCTGCCACCGGAAATGGAACTGCGAGGCCTCACGGCCCCACTTCTCGGAGCTCCGCTTCGCGATGTTGCGCGACACGACCCCCTCGCTCGCGAGCACGCGGTAGGCGAGCGTCTTGAGCAGCCCTTTTTCGTTCCGCTCGTTCGGTTCGGCCAGACCCGGGACGGGCGGCCTGGCGGTGGGCACGCGCGTCTTGGCCTGGCGCAGCTCTTCCTGCGTCGCGTTGGCTTCTGTCTCGTCCAGGAAGTCGCGCTCGTTCTGCAGGTTCTTCTCGAAGAGCGTCGTCTCCCTGTCGTGCGTGAGGAACGGATAGACGACGCGGTCGAACTCCGCCATCGTGCTGCCGGTCTTCTCGAGCGCATTCTCCAGCGCGCGCCAGGGAAACCCGTCCTGGAGCTTCACGCGCGTGAACCGCTCCTCCGCCGCCGCGTACGTGATCACCCCGTCCTCGACGATCGTGACGGTCGAGTCCTTGTCGAGGGGTGAGATGCCTAGTACCTTCATGATGTGTGGCGTCCTTGGTCCTGAGTCCGAGGTCCGCGGTGCGGACCGGCGCTCAATTGATCGTACAGGTCCGCGGGAGTTCCGGGCACGCCGCGGATCGTCGTCAAGAAATAGTCACAGTACCGATCGATCGTCTTCAGAAACGCGTCGCGCTCGGCCGTCGTGCGCACGTACGGCGTGCAGCCCGGCTTGAGGCTCGGGCTGTGGAACGTGAACGACAAGGTCCGCACGCCATCGTTGACGAGCGTGTCGGTGACGGCGACCATCTCGTCGAGCGTACTGCCTTCGGGCGACAGCATGATCTTGTTGAGCGCGCCCGTGCGGGCGAGCACGCCGACGGCCTTCAACGGCTGTAGCCACGACGCCGACGCCGCGCGGTGCAGCGATTCTCCCAGACGGCGCGCCGCGCCCACGAACGCGGTCGTGCACGGCACTTCGAGCAATTTCCGCCGCGTCCCGAAGAACGCGGGGCCCACATCGAAGCCCTCGAACGACGGCCCGCCGTCGCTCTCGTAATTCATGTGCGGATTCACGCTGACGTCCACGTCGAATCCAAGCGCCTCGAGCGTGTCCGCGGTCGTCCGGCCGAAGCCGTACCGGCCGGCCTTGTAGACGCGCGGCGTCACACCGAGATTGGCGACGATCGCCTCGCGCAGCGCTGAAATCTTCGCGCGCTCGAGGTCGCCGCCCAGGTTGCACGCGTAGCTCGTTCTTGGACCGAGCGGCTCGGTGGCCGGCGGATTCACCCAGGGATGGAGGTGAGCGCCTATATGGCACTCGTCCTTCCCGGCAAACCGCGCCAGCCGCCGAGCCGACTCCGGCGTCGAGGCCACGGGATAGTCGATGACGTACGTGGGTTTGAGCTTGTACGGCCGCAACACGTCCTGCAGCCGCCCAACCTCGTCGATCGCCGTCACGCTGACGTTCGACCTCGAGAATCCGGCCGACCAGTCGAACTCTTCCTCGGTGTCGACGATGACGAAGAGCTGCGGCGGCGCCTCGGTTGGCAGCCGGACTGGTGCAAAGAAGTCCGGAGACACACGCGTCGAGGCAACAGCTTCAAGCGAGGGCGCCATGGGTTCGACTCCGCCCTATCCGGCCTGCGGCAACAGCTCGGCCGCAGGCACTTCCAGCTCGGCATCGGCCAGCACACGACGAAGTGGCGCAAACTGGAACTCGGAGAGCAGACGCCGGAGCCGGAGTTCCGTCTTGCCCAGATTTCGATAGTGCCGGAAGCGGCTCAGCGCACTTGCCTGAAGGCGCGGCTGATCGGGATCGACCTCCCAGGGATGCAGGTAGAAGACCGCCGGCCGGTGCTCGCGCTGATTGAGACGTTGAATGCCCCAGCGGGTCCACCCGTACGGCAGCAGCCGGAAGTACCCGCCGCCCGCGACGGGCAGATTGATCGAGGCAACCCGCGCGGTCGAACCCGGCACTTCGACCAGGGCGCCAATAGCGCGCGGCAGTACGTACGGGTGCCGCGGCGAGCCGGGAATGCCGTAGCGGTCGTGCCGGATCGGAAAGATGCTCGCGTCGTAGCGAAAACCCTCCTCGATCAGGATGTCGAGCGCCCACAAGGACTCGCTGGTGATCGAGAAGCTCGGCGCGCGATAGCCCTCGACGCGCTGGCCGGTGGCGGCTTCGAGCAGGCCCTTCGACCGGCGAATGTCCTCGCGAAATGCGCGCGGCGTCTGCTCGTACACGAGGTGGTGCCAGTAGCCGTGGGACGCGACCTCGTGGCCCAGATCGGCGATGAGCGACACCAGCGACGGATGCCGGTCCGCGACCCACCCGAGCACGAAGAACGTCGCGCGCACCTCGTGCTCGGCGAGAATGCGCAGAAGGCGCTCGGTGTTCGCGACGACGCGGCTCGGAAAGTCGGCCCACTGGCTGCGCGAGACCACGGGGTCGAACGCGCTGACCTGAAAGTAGTCCTCGACGTCCACGGTCATCGCGTTGATGACGCCGGTGCCTGTCGTCATTGCGCGCCCCGCCGCAACACGACGGTCTTGACCGTCGAGAACAGGACGAACAAGTCGAACGGAATACTGAGGTGCTTGATGTAGAAGAGGTCGTACTGCAGCTTTTCGAGCGCGTCTTCGACGCTCGCGCCGTACGTGTAGCGCACCTGCGCCCACCCGGTGAGGCCCGGCCGCACGACGTGACGAAAGCCGTAGAACGGAATCTTCTCGGTCAGTTCCGCGACGAACTCAGGCCGCTCCGGCCGCGGACCGACCAGGCTCATGTCGCCCTTGAGGACGTTCCAGAGCTGGGGAATCTCGTCGAGGCGGGCGCGGCGGAGGAAGCGGCCGATCGGCGTCACGCGGCTGTCGTTCGCCCGCGCCCACACGGCACCGGTCGTGGACTCCGCGTCCGTCCGCATGGACCGGAACTTGTGCACATAGAACACGTGGCCGTGCTGCCCCACCCGCTTCTGATGGTACAGCGCCGGTCCAGGCGACGTCAGCTTGACGAGCGCGGCCACGATGAGCATGACCGGGCTGAGGATCAGGACCAGGATCGACGCGCACACCAGGTCTTCCGCACGCTTCAGGAACTGGGTCACCCGCGACTTGCGGAAGCCTTCGGAGAAAATCAGCCAGCTCGGGCGCAGGTTCTCGACGGCAATCTTGCCCGTGTACTCTTCGTAGACCGACGCGAGGTGATCGAACGCCACGCCGCCGCCGAGCTTCATCTCGAGGAGACGGTTCATCGGCAGCTTGCCCCGCGCGTCCGCCAGACTCACGACCACGCGATCGACGCCGCGGGCGCGCACGATCATGGGGATGTCGTCGACTGAACCGATCACGCCGGGATTCACCACGGGCTGGCCGACCTTCGCCGGATCGGGATCGACAAATCCGACGATGCTGACGCCAAGCTCGTAGCGCCGCTCGTGCAGCTCGCGCGCGAGCGTCACCGCGGCATCGCTCGTGCCCACCAGCAGCAATCGCTCGCGCGGCGCGACGCGCTCGTCGAGCCAGGACAGCAGCACACGCCATGCGCTGACCAGCGTGATGACGAGAACGGCGGCGATCATGAACACGCCACGGCCGAGCATCGTCGCCGGAAACCAGAAATAGACCGCGGCCAGGATGAACGACGCCGTGCCCAGTGCCTGGAGCATCCTGATGAACAGCTCGCGCCGGTCCGCCACGATGCGGAAGTCGTAGAGATCCGCGTAGTAGAGGCACGCCTGCGTCACCAGCGCGAGCAGGATCGTCTTGTAGACGCCGTAGTCGTCCACGAGCAGGTCCCAACCGCCCCAGCCCACGCGGATGTACGCCGCCGCCACGACCGCGAAGACGATGAGTACCGTCTCGAAGCTGACGAGCAGGAGTTGCCGCGCGGTCTGGCCTCGCATCATTGGGCGCCGCCTTTGACGGACGGCACGCGGTGGTAGTAGTCGCTGTACTGGTACGAGTACTTCCCGAGCGCGCCGTGGGCCTGGTTGAGCACCACGCCGAGCAGCTTCGACGGGCCGATCGTGTCGACGGCGCGCTTGACGAGCTCGTACGGCGTCGAGCCGGCCTTGACGACGAGCACCGCGCCGTCCACCATCGACGCCAGCAGGTTCGCGTCGGTGAGAAGCCCCACGGGCGGCGTGTCGATGATCACCCACGCGAACGCCTCGCGAGCCTCATCGATCAGGGACTGCATGCGCCTCGAGGTCAGACCCGCCATCGGATCCGAGTTGGGCATGCCGGCCGGCAGAATCGTCAGCCGCGGCGAGACGTCGTGCAGCGGCAGCTTCGGTTCGTCGGCCGCCGTGAGGCCTTCGTTGAGTCCCGGAGCGCCGCGCACCTTGAACATCGTGTGCAGCGACGGGCGGCGCAAGTCCGCATCGATGAGCAGCACGTTGCGGCGGTACGACTCGCTCAACGTCAACGCGAGGTTGGCGGCCGTCAGGGTCTTGCCTTCGTTGGCGACCGCGCTCGCGATCATCACGACCTTCACGCCCGAGGCCGCCTGGGCGTGATGGAGAGCCGCTGCCAGGCGGCGGTACTGCTCACGGGACGCCGGCAGCATGTTCGCGTCGACGACGACCTTTTCGCGCAGACTGCCGTCCATGTGCTCGACGAGCCCTGCGGGCACGTCCGGGTCATCGCCGGCCGCCGCGATCAGCATCGCGTCCGCCGCTGGATCAGTGATCGGAACGGGAGTCTCGATGACGCTCCTGACCGTTGCGTCGGAGGCCGGACTGTGACCGTTCGTCAACTCGACCGGAAATACTTCGCTCGTCATCAGTGCCGGATCCAGATCCGGCGCGACCGGTGACGCCGGATCGGCTGTCGGTCGGCCAGCCCGAGCCGCCTCGGCGGCGCGGCGCATTGCCTCATCTACCCTACCCATGTCGGATGCTCCTCAATTGCCAAAGAATGAAAACCGTTTGCGTTTCGCCGCAAACCCTTCGAATAACTCCGTCGGCACCGGCTTCTTCGACGGATCCTCGACGTGGCGCGGCCCGACGTTCAGGATCCGCTCCGCGTTGTTGGCCGTATGCCCGTTCGCCAACGCCCGGCCGGTCTCGTAGGGCGCCTTGATGTCGAAGTCCCGGCAGACGTCGCGGATGACCTGGCTCGTGACCGGCCGCTGGCCGGCGGCAAACCCGCCGAGCAGCGCGTTGTCCGCGATGACGCTGATCGTCCGGGGAATCCCGCGCGACCGCTCGTGAATGAGCTCGACGGCCTCGCGCGTGAACACGCGCGCGTCGACGCCGCCGGCCGCGCGGATACGTCCCGCGATATAGACCGCCGTCTCCTGCAGCGTCAGCGGCCTCAACTCGCACCGCAGTGCGATCCGCTGCTTGAGCTGCCGCAGCGACTCGTCGTTGAGGTGACTGATGAGCTCCGGCTGCCCGGCGATGATCACCGACACCAGCTTGTCGTCGTCGGTCTCGATGTTGGCGAGCAGACGAATCTCCTCGAGCAAATCCGGGGGCAGGCTCTGCGCCTCGTCGATGACGAGCACCGTCGACTCGTCGCGGTCCCGCCGGCTCTTCAACAATGCCTCGAGCTCGAGCAGCAGGCTCGTCTTCGAATACTTCGCTTCTTCCGACAACTCGAAGCGTGACGCCAGCATCTGCACGAATTCCTCACGCGTGAGCGTGGGGTTGTGCAGGTGCACGCAGTGCACGCGCTGCGGCTGCCGTTCGAGCGCCGCTCGAATGATGGTCGTCTTCCCCGACCCGGCCTCGCCCAGCAAGAGCGTGATGCCCTTCTTGCTGGCGATGCCGTATTCGAGATTGCCCAGCGCCTCCCGATGCGAGTCCGTCAGGACCAGGAACTTCGGGTTCGGCGTGAGATCGAACGGCCGTCGGTTGAAGCCGAAGAAATCTTCGTACATCTCATCCTCACCGCACGAACGTGTAGATCAAGATGGCCATGCAGCCGACCACCGTGCTGCCAAGGCCGACGCCGAGATAGAACCGCCGCCGCCGGGTCCGCCGGCGCTCGTCGTTGGACTCCATGACTGGCACGACCGCGAGCACCGGCAGCGCGAGCAGGCTGATGATCTCGTCGTCGGTCTTGAAGCTGCGGTCGCGGTATTCGAGCAGGGCTACGAGGACCAGGCCGATCGCCAGGCCCGCGCCCATGCCACCCAGATTGATCATCGGGCGGTTCGGGCTGGTCGGCCGCTCGGGGATGCGTGCCTGATCGATGATCTTGAACTGCTCGCCGTACTGCCGCGCCTGCAGGTTCGCCGCGAGCTTCGAGTCCTCGCGCTTGGCCAGCAGGTCGTTGTAGGTGCGGGTCAGCGTGTCGTAGTCGCGCATCAACTCCGTCAGCTCCGACTCGCGCGCGGGTACGGCGTCGATGCGGCGCTGCAGGTCGTCATGGCCCGCGCGCAGTTGCTTCACTTCGGCCTGCGCCGCCGCGATCTGACGATCGAGCTGGGCAATCTGGTCCCGCGTGTCCTTGAGCTTCTTTTGCCGCGCGGACTCCACGGACGAGATCGCCGGCGTGGGCTCGGCTGACACGGGACGCGTCAACGCCTCGGCGTCGACCTTCGCCTGAAGATCCGCCACGATGCCCTTCAAGCGCCGCACGTCCGGCTGGGCGTCGGTGTAGTGCTTCTGGAGGAGGTCGAGGTTCGCCTTGGCAAACTCCAACTGCTGCAGGAGCGTGCCGCCCTGCACCGCGTCGCCGGCCGCGGACATCGTCGGCACCGAACCCGGGCCTTCGGCGCCGGGCGCCTGACCTTCGAGGTCCTTCGCCTGGCTTTCGAGCAGGAGGCGCCGGTTCTGCGCCTGATTGATGGCGTCGGAGAACTCACGGATCTGCCCCTGCAGGTTGACCTGCGCCTGGAGATTCGACTCGAGCTGCGTCGGCAACTGGCCCGAGAACCTCATCCGGTAGTCCTTGAGCTGGTTCTCCTTGTCGACCAGCCTCCGGCGCGCATCTTCAACCTGCCCTTCGAGGAACTGGCTCGTGCCCGCCGCGAGGTTGCTCTGGTCGAACTGGCTGTCGTCGACGAAGAACTGGGCCAGCGTCTCGGCGACCTTCTGGACCGTGCGCGCGTTGGATCCGGTGAACCCCACCTGAAAGACATCGCCCTTGAGGACGCCGTAGCTGATGTCGTTCCTCATCTCCTGAACGATGTCCTCCATGATCCCCTGCCTGCGTTCGTCGGGATACAGGTTCAGATCATTGATGACCTTCTCGAGCCGAGTCCGGCTCAGCACCGACGCCTGCATCGAGCTCAGCCGATTTTGAATGTTCTCGGTCTGCTGCGACCTGACGTACTGATCGGGCACCTGTTGCGGCACGACGCGCACGGTCGCCCAGGAGGAGTACCGGTCGGGCAGTTTGCGCGCCACCGCCGCGGTACCCGCGGAGACCAGGGCAAACGGGACCAGCACCCACCAAATGTGCTTGCGGAGGATCCCAGCGATGTCCTCCGGCTTGTACTTCTTACCGGGTAGCATTAGCACTCCTGTTACGTTGAATAAGGGGAACCCATGTGTCCACGGAGAACCCAAAGCTCTGCCGGTTCGTGAATCTCGAGATGCCGGGAGGCAACTCGATGCCGATTCCGAACGAGTACCGATAGTACGTGTAGTAGACGCTCAAGCCGGCCTTCCTCGAGAAGGCGAAGCGAGTGCTCGCCGAGGCGAAATAGCTCTCGAGGTCGTTGGCGCCGGCGAAACCCACATTGCCCCTGGAGGCGCCCGCCGCGGCATGGAACTGAACAGTGCGGCTGAGCAAACCGCTGAGGCCTCCGAATAGGTTGTCCGAAAGCACGGGCGCTCGAAAGGTCTCGGCGTACGACACGTTGCGCGAGTAGCCGACGCCAGTCGACCACGATCGCCCCATCTCGTGCGTCAGCTGGACGTTGCCGATGATGCCGTAGTGCATCTGGCGGCCATCGGACACCCCGGACATTCCAGTCTGGAACCCGAGCGTCGTCCGTCGGGACACTGACAGCGCTTTGTTGTAGTCCACGCCGCCGTCGATGCTGTGGCCTTCAAACCGGTCCACGGTGCCGTCGGCGCGAGGATAGTCGGCCGCGGTGTAGCCATAGCCGGCCCTGAGCGACACGCCCTTGCCCAGACCGTAGCTGAGTATTCCACTTGCCGACTGCGACTCGAAATTACGGATCCCAGACTTCGAGTCAGACCGCTGGTAGCCGTAGCCCATCGTCAGATTCACACGCTTGCTCAATCCCTGCGTGAAGCCAACGCTCGAATCCGAAGTCAGGTAGTACTCGGCTTGCTGCCCCGCCACCGCGTCGGCCGCGATAGGTTGCTTGAGGCCGAGACTCGCCGCCTGGACCGCATCGGCAATCGTCATCGTGCCCGGGTCGAACACCGGTGTGACATCGACCGGAATGACGTCGAGCGGGAGTCCCGACCAGAAATAGAACGGCTGATAGGCCTCGGCCTGGGCGAACGAGAAGCTCGCGTGTCTGGCGACCTGGAATGACGCGCCAACGCTCGCGTTGTGGTGAACGATCGTCGGCTCCGACAGACCGGGATAGTACCCCGTGCCCGTGCCGCCAGACGCCGAGAAAGCCATGCCTGCCTTGGAGACGCTGTAGCCGAGCTGTGCCGAGCCAGTGAGATAGCTCGAGCTTCCGCCCTGCCCCACGACCGACGACACCGGCGGCGGCGTACTTCCGCCGGGCGCGTTCCCAAAGACGTCGTCGTCGTACCCGCCGCCAAACGACGCGGACAAGGTCAGGAGCTGGCGCGCGTTGCCCGTGTCGCCGGCAAAGAGCCCGCGATAGGGCCGATCGGAGCGCGGCCCGGAAGGCGCCTGCGCGGCTGAGGGCGCGGCACTGGCGACCAGCGCCGACACGACGATCGAAGCAAAGAGGATTCGCATCTATGTATACAGGCCTACGGGACGATGACCGTGTCGCCGATCTTCAGCTCGATGTTCTGCTTGAGCGCCAGGGGCTTGCCCTTTGTGAAGTCCTTGTAGTTGAACCAGAAGCTCTTCTGCTGGCCGTTCTCGATGCGAACGATCTGGATGTGTTCCCTGTCGGCGTATTCGGCCAGGCCGCCAGCGAGCGAGATCAACATCACGACCGTCATGTGCGGACGAAGGGGATACGGACCCGTCTTGCCCACCTGGCCGTTGATGAAGACCAGGCGGCTCTTGATGTCCCTCACGATCACCGCGACGGTCGGCTCCTCCGTGAGAAACTTCATCGACGCCTTCACGATCGCGGCGCGCAGCTCCTCGGGCGTCAGACCACTCGCCTGAATCTCGTTGAGGAGCGGCAGCGTGATCTTGCCGTCCGGCCGCACGACCACGTCGGCGGACATGTCCTTGTCGCGCCAGAAGTTCACGGTCAGCGCGTCATCAACGCCGATCACGTAGTCGGGCGGCGGGACGACAGGCACCGCGGGCGCGGGCGTGGCCGCCGGCGTCGTCGTCGGCTGGCCGGGCTTGGGCGGCGCGGATTGCGCGTGCAGTCCGGCGGCGGTGACGACGGCTGCCGTCACGCATCCGATGCCGACACGAATCGCACGTCTCTGAAATGACATCGTTGGTTTCCTCATGGTCGTCGTTCCTCAGCGGTATTCCTTGAACGGGAGCTGGCAGTCGTGCTTCCGCAAGAAGTTCAAGAACCGCTTGTAGTCGCTCGCCTCCATGTTGAACAGCCGCAGCACGATCTTGTAGTTGCCGCGCGCCTCTTCGAGTCCCTTGTGCACGAGCTCGCGCACGTTGCTGCGCGTGATCTCGCGATTCATGTAGAGCGGATAGACCGCCTGCCAGAACGACTCGCGCTCGTCGACCAACTTCTTGAAGAGGTCGTCGGCGACGGTGCGGCGCCGCTCGCGGCGCGGGCGCATGCCGAACTGCCCCGGCGTGCGAATTTCCGGCGACAGATCGTCCACCTGAATCACTTCGCGCCGGCCCGTGACGACGAGCCGCTCGATCACGTTCTCGACCTGGCGCACGTTGCCCGGCCACGAGTACTCGGCGAGCGCAATCAACGCGTCGTGCGAGATGGCTCGCACGGGACTGTGGGACGGCTCGCCGTTGCCGTTGCCGTTCGTGTGGCCGTTCTGGCCGGGTCCGGTGAAGTTGCGCAGGAAGAAGTCGATGAGGAGCGGAATGTCCTCGCGGCGCTCGCGCAACGGCGGCACCACGAGGTGGATCACGTTGATGCGGTAGAACAGATCCTCGCGGAACTGACCTTGCGTGATGAGCTCGGTGAGGTTGCGGTTGGTGGCCGCCATCACGCGCACGCGCGTGGCCTTGACCATCCGCTCGGCGCCGACCTTCTGGATTTCGCCGGTCTCGAGAAAGCGCAACAGCAGACCTTGCATGCGAAGCGTCATCTCCCCGATTTCGTCGAGGAAGATGGTCCCGTTGTCGGCCATCTCGAGCTTACCGGGCTTGTCGCGATACGCGCCGGTGAACGATCCCTTCACGTGCCCGAACAACTCGGACTCGAGCAGGGTCTCCGGGATGCCGGCGCAGTTGACCGGCACGAAGGCCGCCTGGCTGCGCGGGCTGTTCGCATGAATTGCGCGGGCCACGACTTCCTTGCCCGAGCCACTCTCGCCGGTGATGAGGACCTTGGCATCCGAGCGAGCGACGCGCTCGACCTCAGCTTTCAGTTCTGTGATCGCCGGGCTCTTCCCGATCAATTGACTGTGTCCGTTTTGCCTCATTGCTGCTCCGGCGGTTGCCCCGCCCTCCTGGAACCGAGTGAGCGCGGTTGCGCCCGTCGGGGGGAGATACTGCAAACGCGCCACCGTTTGGCGCCCGCCGCGTTGACAATGGGCTATCACCTTGGTGCACAATGGTCTACGGGGAGACGCGGGAGGAAGAAGTCCGCGTCGCAGGTCCCCGAAAGGTTGTTCCCAGCCTGACTTTCGACGAAGAAAGTCACTCCCCCGCAAGACTTTTTAGTACTGTGAGGAAGCCCTAAGGCAACCTCATTTTGCACGGATTACACATCGTGCGTACCCGTAAGTTACACATAGAGCGTATACTTACGCTGAAATTACAAGAGTCGTTGTTGACGATGTCGAGGTTTTCCCGGTAGTATCGTTTTTCTCCGACGAAAGTCGGCCTGTCTAAGTACAGGCCCCACGAGGAAGGAACCAACGTTTGACCGCTACTGGACGCCATCAGGAAGTCAGCCTCGTCGGTCGCAGCGATGCGATCCGCGCGATTGAAGCTGACGTCGACTGCGCCGCTCGCTCGGATGCCAAGGTGCTCATCACTGGCGAGACGGGTGTTGGCAAAGAAGTGGTTGCCCGGCTGATTCATTCACGAAGCCCGCGCGCCTCCGCGCCGCTGGTCACGCTCAACTGCGCGGGTCTGCCGGACTCGCTGCTCGAGTCGGAGCTCTTCGGTCACGTGCGCGGCAGCTTCACGGGCGCCTATCGCGACAAGCCCGGACTGCTCGAGATGGCGCCCAACGGCACCGTCTTCCTGGACGAAGTCGGCGAGATGAGCACGCGCATGCAGGTCGTGCTGCTGCGCTTCCTCGAGTCGGGCGAAATCCAGCGCATTGGTGCCGACCGTTCCCACGCACGCGTCAACGTGCGGCTCATTACCGCGACCAATCGGGACCTGCAGGCGCAGATCGCCTCGGGCGCGTTCCGCGAGGATCTCTACTTCCGCTTGAACGTCATCCGGCTGTGGATTCCGCCGCTTCGGGAGCGCGCGGAGGACATTCCGCTGCTCATCGACTACTACCTGGACAACTACGCCCAGGCGCATCGGGTGGCCACCCCGGAGATCTCGACCGAGGCCCTCGAGGCCCTGATGGCGTACCGCTGGCCCGGCAACATCCGCGAGCTCAAGAACGTCGTCGAGCGCGTCGTGCTCAAGGCCGCTGGTCGTCCGGTACGTCCGAGCGATCTGCCGAGCGACGTCGTCCGCTCGATCGCGGCGCATCCGTCGGTCCACGCCGGCAATGGCCATGCCGCCGCGGCGGCGCCCAAGCACTCGCAGGCCGAGGAGCTCGCCTCGCTCATGTTCAACCAGGGCGAATCCTTCTGGTCAGCCGTCTACCCGGTCTTCATGTCGCGCGACTTGACGCGGACCGATTTGCGCAAGATCGTCCAACTCGGCCTCGAGACCACCAACGGGAACTATCGTTCCCTCGTGCAGTTGTTCAACATGCCCGTGGAGGACTACAAGCGCTTCCTCAGCTTCCTCCGCAAGCACGACTGTCACCTGCCCTTCCAGCGCTTCCGCGCTGCGCCGGCACGGCTGCCGGTCCACCGGCCCGCCGCGATCGCCAAGGCGTAGCGCGACCCTCGGGTAGGCCCGCAGCACGTGGAAACCCACGCAAAAAGACGCGTGCTATGATCGATGGTCTTTGCGCGCGCCCGGTGTGCCGAGGTAGCTCAGTTGGTAGAGCACGTGACTGAAAATCACGGTGTCGGCAGTTCGATTCTGCCCCTCGGCACCAACTAACCTCTCCGCGCAGCAACCTCAACAACCGACACGATCGGTCCGCTTCGGTCTGAGCGGCCCATAAAAGAAAACGCGGGGAAAGGCGTTGGCCCTTCCCCGCGCTCTCGGGTATTGCGATTGGAACGTGCGGCTCTACGCGCGCTTCCGGAGTCTGCTCGCCAGGCCGATCAGGCCGGTTCCGAGGAGCAGCATCGAGCCCGGTTCCGGCACGACGCCGAACGGCGTCGGCGTGCAATCCGGGCACGGCGGCGCGAAGGTCGGCAGGATGAAGAACTCCTCCATGCCGTCCGTATCGTTGTTGATGCGGACCTCGAACAGGTAGTGATGGCCAAGGATCAGGTTGAAGTTCACCAGAGCGGCGTCCGAAAAGCCGTTGCCGTTGTTGGCGTTCGGGATGGTCTGGAACCCCGGTGACGACGGCTGGAAGCTGTTGCCCGCGTCGAGTGAGCAACCCGCAGGAATCGAGCCGCTCACCGAGATGTTCGCGCCGCTGGCGACCGCCGAGGTGCAGTCATACGTCCTGAAGTACTGCAGGACTTCGAGGCCGGCGTTGGTGGCGATGTTCTGGTCGATGAGGATATCGAAGTTCTGCGGAATGCCATCCTCCGTGGGGTTGTTTTGGATGGCGGTGCCCGCGACCGCGACGTAGGTCGGCGAGAACAAATCGTACGTGTTGGGTTGCGATCCCGGGCCGGGCTGCGCAGCCGTCAGGAAGTTGTTCCAGCCGCTCGGCTTGTTGCAGGACATGTCGCCGATTACGCAGGGCCGGTTGTCCGTCTGCTGGATGCCCACGAGAACCGTGCCGTCGAAAACGATCGGGCCGGCACTAGCACTCCCGGAGGCCATCCCTATCACTACGCCCGCGGCCAACGCCGCGAATGCCCATTTCTTTGAGTTCACCTTCATTGAAGCTCCCTTTGGTTCAGCCAGGGTTCAACCAAAATCGGAGCATCGGACCGATCTGGCCGCTCTGCGCACCGATGCGAGCGACAATACTGCAAGAACGGATCCGGTACTCCAATTCTTGAGATCTGGCCAATTCTCTGGGGTTTTGCTCGATCGAGCGGGCCGAAGGTGGTCTGCAGGCAGACTTTAGTCCGAACGTCAGCTGAGGCGAGCCGGCGGATCGCAGCTTCGCCTTGAATACCATTTTCCTTAGTGCCCGCCCGCGCCAGCTACACCACCATCGTTCGCGTCCGTTCCCGATCGAGCGATCGGTCGCCCGCCCAGGCGGCGAACGCGACATGGACGCGGCCGTCGCGCTTGGACGCGTACATCTGCTCGTCCGCGATCATCACCAGAGTACGAGCGAGCGCGGGGCCGGCGTGGGGCGCGCCATCCGCGGGGGCGTTGACGACGGCGCCTATCGACGCGCTGAGGCGAATGCCGGCGTCGAATCCGCGGTGGCGCTGGGCAGACGGATCGTTGACGCGATCGCGCAGGCGCTTGACGACGCCGAGGATGTCGTCGGCCGCCTTCAGCTCGAGCGCCGCGACGAACTCGTCGCCGCCGTAATGCGACACCGAGTAGTCGTCTGTCTCCGCCGTCCGCGCGAGGACGTCCGGGCGATCGCGATCGACCCGCAGGCTCTCGCGGAGCAGCGTGCCGATCACGCGGACGGCCTGGTCACCCACGAGGTGTCCGAACCGGTCGTTGATGCTCTTGAGTCCGTCCACGTCGACGAACAGCACCCCCACGACTGACGACTGACCCAGCACGCTCAGCAAGCCGACCAGATGATCGTAGAAAGGACGGCGGCGCGCGAGGCCGGTCTCGTCGAAGGAGTACGCGCGCTCGCGGCGCGTCCACGCGCGCTCGATCAACTCGAGCGCCGCTTCGTGCTCCTCGCCCAGTCCGGCGAAGTCATGGCGGAACGACGGCTGCTGCTCGGCAGGCAGGGCCTGCGCCCAGCGCTCGACGAGCGCCTCGAGCCGGCGGGCCAGTTGCGAGGCAGTTTTGATGGGCACCAGAGACTCGGCGAACCAATCGCTGACTTTTCGACAGCAAAGGCCGTGCCCGTGTTCCAATGCTGAAAGGTCGTTCTGCCTCGGCTGATTCAGGCGGGAATGGTGCCCACCCCGGGAAGTTCTTTCCCGTCAATTGGCAGCTGACGACCAACTCGGACGGCCGCGCTGGCCTACCAAAGACGTCGGCGGGCTGTGTGCAGACGGAGTTGGGCCCGGCACCAGGCCGAGCCCGTTCCGACTCCGCTTCGAACGTGGCCGAGCCGAGTGGTCCTAGATCATCGCGTTCAAGTTGCGGAGCGCCCGCGCGCGCACCTTGCGGCTCGCCGGCTTCGCCTTGAACATCATTTCCTCGCCCGTGAACGGATTCCGGCCCTTGCGCGCCGGGGTGGCCGGCTTGTTGACCGTCTTGAGCTTCACGAGCCCGTTGAAGTTGAACTCGCCGGCGCCCGCCTTGCTCAGGTCGGCCGCGATAATCGAGCTCAGCACTTCGAATACTTCACGCACCTTGCCCGGCTTCAGTTCGGTGGCCATCGCGACGGTCTTGACGACGTCGCCCCGCGACCGGCGCTTCTTGGCGGCCGTCGCCTTGAAAGCCTTCTTTTTTGCTGCTTTTGCCATATGAAAGGATCCCTGCTCCTGAACGTCGATCGATGTTCGGCCCCGTGCCGGCGCGATCAACGAACGTTAGTCTACTCTGCTATGTGCACAAAATGAGCCTTTTCGTAGGCCTTTGTCACAAATTTTCCCCGCCGAACGTTGTCGCAGGTCACAGGTACGACAGACGACAGTAAGACCTCGGGAGTCGTTTTGGGTGCTCGCGCAAACTCCAGGTGTCATTACTCCACTACGGCTTGCCTATTTAGTCATGTTGGTATAATAAACAAACTCGATCATGCCTCCGATCCCGCCGATCGGCGAGCTCGAACAACTGGTCCTGCTGACGATCCTCCGCCTTGGCCCGTCTGCGTACGGCGTGCCCATCGTCGAGGAGCTGCGGCGTCACACGAAGCAGCCGGTGCTGCGGCCCTCGGTCTACCTCGCGCTCCGCCGGCTCGAGACCAAAGGACTCATTCGTTCGCGTCTCGGCGAGCCTGAAGCGCGACGCGGCGGCCGCGCCCGGCGTCACTTCGCGCTCGAGCCCGCGGGGCACGCACTGCTCCGCGAATCGCGCCGTACCCTGCGCAGCCTCTGGCGCGGCACCGCGCTTGACGAGGGCTGATGCGCGACGCCCGCCATCTCTCCCCGCCGCCGGCTGCCCTCGCGCTGCTTGGCCATCATCTGCCCGTCGGCGAGCGCGAGATGATCCTTGGCGACCTCACCGAGGTCTTCGCGGATCGCGTGGACGCGGGTCGCCGCTTCAATCGCCTGTGGTTCTGGACCCAAACGATCGCGTTCGTGCTGGGCTTCGCCACCGCGCCGCTTTTCCAGCACGCTTCGGCGTCTGTTCCAAGGAGACTGCTCATGGGACGTCTCGCGACGAGCATCCGGCAGGCCGGCCGCCGACTGGTCTACGAGTGGCGCTACGCCCTCGGAGTCATTCTGATCCTCGGCGTCGGCATTGGCCCCGCGTCGGCGATGTTGTCGGTAGTCGAGACCGTCCTGCTCAAACCGCTCGCCTACAGCGACCCGGACCGGCTCGGCATCGTGCGGGTCAACATCGGACAACTCCAGAATCATCCCGGGCTCGCGCTCGGTGAAATCCAGGACCTGCGCAAGACCGAAGGCATCTTCGACGCCGTCGAAGCCGAGGCGCGCCAGTCAGAAGTCACGCTCGGCGCCGGAGACCAGCTGAAGCCTTCGTCATCCCTCGCGATTACGCCGGGCTTGTTCACGATGCTCGGCGTGTCGCCCATCATGGGACGCACGTTCAGTGACGACGACGTCAAGCAGAATGCCGCGGGCGTCGTGCTGATCGATTACGGCTTCTGGCAATCACAGCTCGGCGCCGACGCGAACGTCGTCGGCCGCCGGTTGCAGATCAACGGCAGTCCCGCCGAGGTCCTCGGCGTCCTGCCGCAGGGGTTCCGGCTCGTTACCGGCCGTGCGGTGCCGCAGCCGATCGATATCTACATGCCGTTCCGCGTCACGGACTTCCGCAACTTCTGGGGCTACCCGACGCTCGTCCGGGTCAAGGCCGGCGTTACGCTCGAGCAGGTCAACCGCCATCTCGAGGGGCTCACGGCGGCCCTGGTGAAGCAGTATCCCGCGAACTACTCGGACGCGCGTCTCCAGTTCATCGTTCAGCCGCTCAAGGACGACATGGTCAAGACGACGCGGCCCGCTCTTCGTGCGTCGATCGTCGCAGTGTTGTTGTTGCTTGGCATCGCGCTCGCCAACGCGACGGCGCTGATCGTCGCGCGGCTCAAGACGCGCGAGCGTGACTTCGCCATTCGCCTGGCGGTCGGCGCCGGAAGAACCACGCTGATGGGCGATGTGCTCGTGGAGAGCGTGATCATCAGCGTCTGCGGCGCGCTCGTCGGTGCGGCGCTCGCGATGGCCGGAACGATCGCGGCGCGTCAGCTCGTCCCGCACACGGTCCCGCGCTGGGACCAGATCGCGTTCAGCTGGAATCTCGTCAGCTACTCGGCGGCGTTCGCGCTCGCGGGGCTGTTCATCTCCGGGTTGATCCCGGTCTGGAAAGTCTCGCGGCATCTCCCGTGGCAAGCGCTTCGGCTCGGCGCGCCGCAAGGCGGTCGCGCGGACGGCGCCGGGCCCCGGCTACTGCTCGTCGGCGCACAGATCGCGCTCACCGTGGTGCTCACGTTCGCGGCCGTGCAGCTCGTGCGCAGCTCCGATCGCCTCAGCCGAGTGAACCTCGGATTCGATCCCAACGTGCTCACCTTCCGGGTGCCGTTCGACTTCCGGACGTACAACAAGCCCGAGAAGGTCACCGCGCTGTACGAGCGCGTGCGCGATCGCCTGCGCCAGATGCCCGGTGTCGAGAGCGCGGGGGCGATCAGCCACCTGCCGCTCTCCGGCACGGCCCTCACCGATTCCTGGACGCCGGACCTCACCAAGCAGCCCGGCTGGGATCAGTCGGTCGCCAACTACTACTCGGTCACGCCCGGCTACTTCGCCGCCATGAAGATTCCGATCGTGCAGGGTCGCGACTTCACTGACACCGAAGACACGACCGGGCAACACGTCATCGTGATCGACGAGACGCTGGCGCGCGTCGCGTTTCCCGGGGTGCGCGACGTCACCGGGCGCGTGATGCGCCTGGGCTGGGGCATCCCGGATTCGCAAATCGTCGGGGTCGTTGGGCACGTGCGCGGGATCGACATCGCGCGCGAGGTGCGGCCGCAGATCTACGCGCCGTTCGGCAACTTCATGCAGCAGTCCCTCATTTTTGCCGTGCGTCCGAGCGGCGAGCCGCGCCATCTGGTCGACGCGGCACAAGCCGCGGTCCGCGAGATGAACACCGGTCGCGCGGTGTCGAGCTTTGCGATGCTCACCGACAACGTCTCGGCGGCCACGAGCACGCTGCGATCGGTCACGGGCCTCGTGACGATGCTCGCCGTGTCGGCGGGTTTCCTGTCGGCGATCGGCCTCTACGCGGTCATCGCGTTCATCCTGCACCAGCGCCGCCGCGCGACGGCCATTCGCAGCGCGCTCGGCGCGTCGCCCGCTCAGCTCGTCCGGTTGCACATGAAGACCTGCGGCGTCGTTCTGATCGCCGCGCTGCCGGTTGGCCTGGCGCTGGCGGCGGCCGTCGCGCCGCTCTTCTCCGCGCTGGTGTTCGGCGTCGCCGAGCGCGACATGGCGAGCCTCACGCTCGCGGGCGTCCTGGCAGTCATCGCAAGTGTCGTCGGCACGTACGTGCCTGTACGCCGCGCTGCGACGACCGATCCGGTCATCGTGCTGCGCGGCGAGACCTGACGTCGGCCACTCCACTGCTTGACTCGCCCGGCACCCGGGGTCAGTATCTGACCCGCGAGCCATGCCGCCGCTTCCAACCGGCACGCACCTTGGCAACTACGAGATTCTCGGTTTGCTCGGCGTCGGCGGGATGGGCGAGGTCTATCGCGCCCACGACGCGAAGCTGAACCGCGACGTCGCGATCAAGATCCTTCCGTCCAAGCAGACGCACGACGCCAGCGCGCGCGCCCGCTTCGAGCTCGAAGCGCGCGCCGTCGCGGCGCTCAATCATCCGCACATCGTCACGATCTACAACGTCGAAGAACGCGACGGCGTGGACTTCATCGTGATGGAGCTGGTGATCGGCCGGCCGCTCAACCAGCTCATTCCCGGCGCCGGGCTGCCGGTCGATCGCGCGATGGAGTACGGGCGGCAGATCGCGCAAGCGCTCGACGCCGCGCATCGCGCCAACATCGTCCATCGCGATCTGAAGCCGTCGAATGTCATGGTCTCAGACGCGGGCCAGGTGAAGGTGCTCGACTTCGGCCTCGCCAAATTGATCCCCTCGTCGGACGCGGCGACGCTGACGGCGGCGCACCCGGAGACTGCGATCGGCGCGGTGTTGGGGACGGTGGCCTATATGTCGCCGGAGCAAGCGGAGGGGCGGGCGGTCGATGCTCGATCGGACATCTTCTCGTTCGGCGCGGTCCTCTACGAGATGCTGTCCGGCCGCCGTGCGTTCGCCGGTGAGACGGCGGCCGCCACACTGACGAGCGTCCTTGCGGCACGTCCCGCGGCGATCTCCTCGATCCGCACGAACGTGCCGACGAATCTCCAGCGGCTGGCCACCGCGTGCTTGCAGCGCGATCCCGCCTTGCGGCCGACGGCCAGCGACGTCGAACGCACGCTCACAGTACTGGCCGCGCCGGCAGCGCAGAAGCGACGAGTGCCGACCTGGGCGCGCGGCCTCGCGGCCGTCGGCCTGCTGGCCGTCGTCGCGGCTGGCGCGTGGCTCTGGAAGCGGAATACCAACGCGGCCACGGTGCGTTCCTCGGTCGTGCCCGAAATGCGCCGGCTCATGAGCGACGGAAGGACGTACGAAGCATTCCTCTACGCTCGAGCCGCGCTGCCGATCGCCAGTGGCGATCCGGATTTCTCGGCGCTCTGGAGGGAACTGACGAGACCGGCTTCGCTCGAGAGCGATCCGCCCGGCGCGGAGGTCGCGATCAGTCCGTACGAGCGCGGGCCGGATCACTGGATGACGCTCGGGCAGACGACCCTGGCTCACTTCGACCCGCCAGCCATTGCGTTTCAACTCCGCGTGTCGAAGCCGGGGTACGCTGTCTACGAAGACGTCCTCAACCCCTGGCAAATCACGCCCCGCATGACCATTTCGCTCGTGCGCGAGCAGGACACGCCGCCGGACATGGTGCGCGCGGCCGCGTTGAGCACCGCGGTCGGGCTGTCAATCATCCCCGGATCAGACCTTCAGTCATTCACGATCCCAGCGTTCTGGATCGATCGCTCGGAGGTGACAAACCGCGAGTATAAGAAGTTCGTCGACGCCGGCGGCTACGAGCGGCGCGACCTCTGGACGCAGCCGATCACCAAGAATGGGCACACGCTGTCCTGGGACGAGAGCCGAGCGCTGTTTCGCGATGCGACCGGCCGTCCCGGCCCCGCGACCTGGCAGGGGGGTACGTATCCAGCCGGACAGGACGACTTTCCTGTGACCGGCGTGAGTTGGTACGAAGCCCATGCCTACCTGACGTTCGCCGGAAAGCAGATGCTGACGCTGCCCCACTGGGTGCGGGTCGCGGATTTCGGCGGCGTGTCGCACACGCTGCTGCGGGCGAATTTCGGCGGGCGCGGCCCCGTCGCCGTCGGCACCACGCGTGCCTTGAGCCGGTTTGGCACGCAGGATCTGGCGGGCAACGTCAAGGAGTGGGTCGCCAATCCCGCGGGCGGCGATCTTCGCTATATCGCCGGCGGCGGGTGGGACGAGCCGCCGTACATGTACGACTTGAGCGATGCGCGGCCGGCTCTCCAGCGCGCCGCGAATTTTGGCATCCGGGGCGCGCGGTTCGATCCGGACGACCATTCGTACGACACGCTTGGCGGATCGATCGCCACGCCACGCCGGGACTATACCAATGAAAGACCGGTGGCGACGCCGGTCTTCGAGGCGTACCGGCGTTTATTTGCCTACGACCGGACGCCCGTTGTGGCGAGCGCGCCAACGGTCCGCGATACGCATCCCGACTGGCGGATCGAAACGGTGACGTTCCCGGCCGTGTACGGCAACGAGACGATCATCGCCCACGTGTTCCTGCCGAAGCGCGGCACGCCACCCTTCCAGACGATCGTCTGGGTGACCGGCTCGAGCCAATACGCGATGAAGTCGAGCCAGGCGGACCTGGAGGCGCCGCTGTTCGCCGCGGTCGTGCGGAGTGGCCGTGCCGTGGTGATGCCGATCGTCAAAGGCGCTTTCGAGCGGAGCTCCGATCGATTCACGCCCCAGACCATCCGAGAAGGCGCGCTATGGCGCGAGTATGCGGTTGGTTACCAGCAGGACGTGACGCGCACGCTCGATTACCTCGAAACGCGCGCCGACGTCGACCACGATCGCGTCGGGTACATGGGCTTGAGTCGGGGTGCGTCCCTGTCTCCACTGGTCTTGTCTCTCGAACCCACGCGAGTGAAGACCGCAGTGTTGATGATCCCGGGCATGTACCTCATGCACCCCGGTCCGGAAGTGGACATCATCAACTTCTTGCCACATGTGACCCAGCCCGTCTTGATGCTCAGCGGCCGCTTCGACTTTCTCTTCCCGGAGAAGGACGCGCAGCTGCCGTTCTTTAACTGGCTTGGGACGTCTTCCGACAAGAAGAAACGCGTCGTGTACGACTCGGGCCACAATCTGCCGGCCGCGGAATCGACGCGCGAGACGCTCGATTGGCTGGATAAGACGCTGGGCGCGGTCAAGCGCTGACGAACATCGGCGATCGTCGATGCCTACTGATGTCGTAGCACGACGATCGGATCGACGCGGCTCGCGCGCCGCGCGGGCACGAACGCGGCAAGAAGGGCTGCGCCGATGAGCACCACCGCGGCGAACGTCATGATCCGCGGATCGGTCGGGACGACGTCCACGAGCAGATTGCGGATCAAGCGCGTCAGGCCGACCGCCGCGAGGATGCCGATCACGCCGCCGATTGCCGCGAGCTTCACGCTGTCGCCGAGCACGAGACGCATCACGCGGCCGGTGTCGGCGCCAAGCGCCACGCGCACGCCGATCTCGTGCGTGCGCGACGAGACGACGTACGACATCACGCCGTAGACACCGACGGCCGCGAGCAGCAGCGCCGCCGCCGCAAAGATCGTCAGCATCATCGCGTGAAAGCGCGGACGCGTCAGCGTCTCCGAGATCTGCTCTTCGAGCGTCATCAGCTCGAAGATCGGCAGCGCGCGATCGACCGAGGCGACGGCCTGGCGCAGCGCCGGCGCCACCGACGCCGCGTGCCCGGGACGGGCCTTGACGATGACCATCGTGTCCGGCCAGGAGAACTGCAGGTACGACGTGTAGAAGTCGGGCACGATCGGATCGTCGACGGTGCCGTACTTCACGTCGCCGACGATCCCGACGATCTCCGCCGGATGCGTCGGGTCCATGAACGTCGGCGCCGACCCGAACCAGATGTGCTTGCCGATCGGATCTTCGCCCGGCCAGAAACGCGCGGCGGCGCGCTCGTTGATGACGACGACCGGCGGCCGGCCCATTCGATCGCTGTCCAGAAACACGCGCCCGCGCTTGACCGGAATGCCGAGCGCGCGGAAGTAGTCAGCGGACACGTAGTGCCGCTCGACGCCGGGTGCCGGTCCCGAACCCGCCGCCTCACCGGCAAAGTGCAGCGAGGTGCGCGCGCAGGCGTTGTTGAACGGCGTGCACCGATTCACGGCGGCGAATTCCACTCCAGGCGCGCGCTGAATGCTCGAGAGCAGCCGCTCGACGACGGCCGGCCCTTCCTCGGGGCGGTACCGCGAAGCGGGAGGCTGGATGCGGAACGTCAGGATGTCGTCGGTCTCGAAACCGGCGCGCCATCGCTGCATTTGCGCGAAACTGGTGACGAAGAGGCTGGCGCCCGTGACCAGCAGCACGGCAACCGCGACCTCGGCGACGACAATCGCCCCCAGGACGTTCGACCGGCCGCTCGCGGTCGTGCGCTGGTCCTCGCGCAGCACGCTGAGCAGATCGGTGCGCACCGCTTCGACCGCGGGCGCGGTGCCGAAGATCAGGCTGGTCAGCACGGTCGCGATCATCGCAAACAGCACCGCCACGCCGTCGACGGCCGGCACGGAGAACCCCTGTACCTGGACGTAGCCCGTCGCGGTCGAGGGCAACGCGCTGGGCCCCGCGAGCGCGACGAGCCGCACACCCCACACCGCGATCAGCAAGCCGGCCGCGCCACCGGCCGTCGCCAGCACGAGGCTCTCGATGAGCAGCTGGCGCACGATGCGCCACGTGCCGGCGCCGAGCGCGCTTCGCACCGCGACTTCGCGCCGGCGCTGACGCAACCGCGCCATCATCAGGCTCGCGACGTTGGCGCACGCGATGAGCAGCACGCACCCGATTCCGGCGAACAGCAGCAGCGCGGACCGGCGAACCGCCGGATCGATGCGCGCGTCGCCGATCGGCATCGTGGAACCGCTCCAGACGACGGTCGGGTCCGTCTCCTTCGTGTCCACCGCCACGGCCCGCGGGGCGATCGCGGCCAGCTCCGCGCTCGCTTCGGGGACCGACACGCCGGGCTTGAGCCGCGCGACGGCCGGAATGAAGTGCTGCGGCGTGGTCCGATATTCGGCGTAGGTCAGTTGCGCCGCCATCGCCGTCGGAATCCACAGATCCGCGCGGCCGCTCAGGCCGTTGAAGCCGTCGGACATGACGCCGATGATCGCGAGCGGCACGCCGTTGACAGGCAACGTGCGGCCGAGCACGTTGGGATCGGCGCCCATGCGCCCGCGCCACATCCGCGCGCTGATGACGACCAGCGGGTGCGCGCCCGGCTGCGTGTCCTCCTCGGCCGAAAAGCCACGGCCGGTCATCGGCGCGACTCGAAGCAGATCGAAGTACTCCGGCGAAATCACCTCGCCATCGATCTGTTCCGGCTCAGGCAACTGAATCGCGAGGCTCGTGCGCGAGAACGACGCGACGAGCTCGAACGATGTCGCCTGCGCTCTGACGGCAGCCAGCTCGGGGTGCGAGAACCGGACGCGGTCCTGGCGCGACTGTGCGGACGTGCGCGTCATGTTCAGCATGACGATTCGGTCGGGGTCGGCGAACGGCAGCGGCCTCAGAAGCGCCGCGTACACGACGCTGAACATCGTGGTCGTCGCGCCGATGCCGATCGCGAGGATCAGCACCGCAAGCACCGCACCGCCCCTCATGCTCATCAAGGTCCGCACCGCGTACCGCAGGTCCTGCCAGAGGGTCGCCATGGCTCGTCCACCATAGACGATGCCGGGCGGCAGGTGTTAACGTCCGCCCAGATGCGTCTTTCCCGGTGGCCATTGGCGGCCTGGGCCACCCTCGTGTTCGTGGCATGTGCGGCTCTGTACATCACGGCGGCGCCCTCGCTGGCCTACCAGCACTGGGATTCGCTCGAATACGCGCGGGCGTGCGAGACGCGCGGTCCGCTCGCCACGTGGGGTAACCACCCGCTCGGCCAGCTGATCCAGTGCTCGGTGTTCACCGCCGCGACGGCCTTTGGCGTGACCGGCCGGGCGCTGCCGGTCCTGGCGATCGCGACCGCGTTTTCGACGGCCGGCGCCGTGGCGGCCTTCTTCCTGCTGCTCGTGCGCGCCCTCCGCGTATCCACGTTGCGCGCCATCGGCTGGTCGGTCCTACTCGGCAGCGCGTACGGGCTGTGGCACTACGCGGGCACGGCAGACATCTACGGGATCTCGCTGCTCTTTCTCATCCCGGCATGGGAGCGCGTACTTCGGACGACTGCTGACGAGCCGGCCTCGCGCGATCGATTGACGATTGCGTTTTTGACCGTGGCGGCGCTCGTCCATCAGTACAACGTCGTCCTGCTCGCGGCGGGCATGGCGGTGCTCGCACTCGTCCGCGATGCGCCGCAGGATCGCGCGCGGCTGCGACGCGTCGCGATGTGGTCGGTCGGGCTCGCCACGATCGGCTACGTCGCGCTGGGCGCGCTCAGTCTTCCGGCGCCCACGCCCCTGCTCGTCTTCGGCTGGATCATCGGCTACGGCGACGACCCGACGTATGGCCGCTCGTTTGGACTGCGCGGGCTGCCGCCCGCGCTGCACTCGATTGCCGAGACCTTCCTGAAGGATCCGTACTTCGCCGAGCCGCGCGTCCTCTGGGGCGCGGTCGTCGCCCTGGGGATCGTGCTGTTCGTCGCCGGCGCGGTGCTGCTCCGCCGCGCGGCGCCGCGCGATCGGTGGCTGCCGATGGCGAGCGCGGCTCAGCTCACCGTTGGCTGGGCGCTCATCGTGTGGTGGTGGCCGCTGATGTACGGCAAGTGGTGGCTGCAGACGCTGCCGATCCTGATCATCTGGTGGGATCGCGCGCTCGAGGCGGTGTTGACCCGACTGGGGACGTCACCGCCAGCGCGTCTCTCGGCCCGCCTCGCGAACGGCGCGCCGCTAGCGGCGGGCGTCTTCGCGCTCGTCTTCAACTTCCAGGTCGGGCTCGGCCTCGAACGGCAGCCGGATCGTGTGTTCGAGCAGGGTCTGGCGCAGTGGGTTGCGCACTCGCAGCCCGGCGATCTGCTGATCGAAAACGGCCGGCTGACGGCGCATCTGCTGTTCTGGACCGACCGGCCTCACGCGATGAACGTGTACCGCGTGCTCCAGGCCGGCGCGCGCACGGGCGATCCGCTTGGCGCCGTCCGTCGCACGATCGACGCGGCGATCGCCGATCGCCAACAGGTGCTCTTCGCCGGCGGCCTCGACCCGTACTTTTTCACCGACGACATCCTGCATCTCGTCGGCGTCACGCGGGCGAGTCTCACGGACTGCTTCGACCGGTACCGGCGCGAGGGCCCGATGTTCGCCTATGAGGAATGGCCCGCGTCTCCGCCGACGCCGGTGTACCGGCTGCAATTGCCCGACGGACCTCACTGAAGCGCTCGGCCGGATCCGGACGCTCGTTATATGATCGGCGCGCTCGATGAGTCCGATCGACGCTCAAACGTCCAGCGCCTTCCGCCTGACGGTCATTGTCCCAGTCCACAACGAGCGGCACGTCGTCGAGGCCAGCCTGCGGCGCGTGCTGGCGGTCCGCGATCCGCTGCTCTCGTCGCTCGAGGTCGTGGCGGTCGACGACCACAGCACGGACGGCTCCGGCGAGGTGTTGTCCCGGCTGAGCCGTGAAGACTCGCGTGTCGTGGTGCTCACGCACAACGCGACGCGCGGCAAGGGCGCGGCCGTGCGCACCGGGCTCTCGCGCGCGTCGGGCGACATCGTGCTGATCCACGACGGCGATCTCGAGTACGACCCGGCCGATATTCCCGCGCTGCTCCTGCCCTTCGCTCGCGAAGGCGCGGACGCGGTGTTCGGATCGCGCTACCTCTCCGGTTCGTACCGGCGCGCGCTGCGCTACCGCCACACGCTCACGAACAAGTTCCTGACGACGGTCAACAACTGGCTGACCGATCTCGCGCTGACGGACGTCGAGACGTGCTACAAGGCCGTCAACGCGGAGCTGCTCAAATCCATCCCGCTGCGGAGCGACGACCGGCGGTTCGAGGTCGAGCTCGCCATCAAGCTCGCGAAGCGGCGCGCGCGCCTGTTCGAGACGCCGATTCGGTACATGCCCCGCACGCCGGCTGACGGCCAGAAAACCCGCGCCATCGACGGCCTGCTGGCGCTCATGGCGCTCGGCAAGTTCTGGTTCGTCGACGACATGTACCATGACGACGAGTTCGGGTCGCGGATTCTCGTCGAGCTCGAGCGCACACGGCACTTCAACGCGTGGATGGCGGACGTGCTCCGTCCGCATCTCGGCGACCGCGTGCTCGAGATCGGCGCGGGCATCGGCAACCTGACCTCGCAGTTCATCCCGCGCGAGTTCTACGTCGCCTCGGACATCAACCCGCACTACCTGCGGTACCTGCGCTCCTACGCGACGGGCAAGCCGTATCTGCACGTGCGCAAGGTCGACGTCCAGGAGGCGGCGGACTTCGCGGGGCTCGAAGGTCAGGTCGACACGGTCGTCGCGCTCAACGTGATCGAGCACGTGCCGCATCCCGACGTCGCGATGCGCAATCTGTGGACGGCGCTCGCGCCCGGCGGCCGCGCCGTCATCCTCGTGCCGCAGCATCCGGGGCTCTACGGCACGCTCGACACAGGGCTCGGCCACTTCCTGCGGTACACGCCGGAGGGACTGCGCGCGCTGATGACCTCGGCGGGCTTCGAGATGGCGGAGATGTTCGACTTCAACCGCGTCTCGGCGCCCGCCTGGTGGTTCAACGGGCGCGTCATGAAGCGGCAGACGTTCTCGCGGGTGCAGCTCAAGATGTTCGACGCCGCGCTGCCGATCTTCCGGCGCGTCGATCGGCTCTGGCCGTGGACGGGAATCAGCGTGATCGGGATCGGCGTCAAGCCCGGGAAGGCGTGACGCGCGTGCCGGCGCTCACGAATCGGCGCGGGCCGGCGTTCTGGATCGGCTTGACGTTCGTCGTAGGACTCTTCGCGCTTCCGCTGTTTGCCCGCCTCGATGAGCCCGAGTTGAGCAACGACGAAGCGATCTATTCGTACGCTGTCGATCGGATCCTCGATACCGGCCACTGGCTCACGCCGCGTGCGATTACGACCGACGCGCCGTTCCTCGAGAAGCCTCCGCTCAAGTTCTGGATCACCGCCGGCGCGATGCGCGCGGGCGTGCTGCCGCGCTCCGACGCGGGGATGCGCGGCGTCGACGCCCTGTTTGGCGCGGTGGCGTTCGTCTACGTCTACCTGATCGGGTGCCGGCTCGCGGGTCCGATGTGCGGCGTCGTCGCCGCGCTCGTCCTGTTCACCTTCGGCAGCCTCGTCTTCGAGCACGGCCTGCGCAGCAACAACATGGAGGCCGCCGTGTTCCTGTGTTACTGCGGCGGCATCTTCCATTTCACGCGATGGACGGACGTCCCGAACGGCCGCGCGTCGCGCCGCCACGCGATCGCGCTGGCGGCGTGTTTTGTGCTGGGCTTCATGACGAAGTTCGTCGCGGCGCTCTTTCTGCCGCTCGTGTGCGCGCTCGCACTCGTCTGGCGGCCGGACGGCCGGGCAGCGCTTCGCGACCGGGGCCGCGATCTCGCGCTCGCCGCCGGGATCGTCCTCGCCGCCACCGCGCCCTGGTTCGTGTACGAATCGTGGCAGTTCGGCGCGGCGTTCTGGCGGACCATCTTCGGGGTGCACGTGTTTCAGCGCTTCACGACCGGAGTCGACGCCGCGCATCTGCAGCCGTGGTCGTACTATCTGACGGCGACCTGGGAGCAGGCGCGTCTTGCCGGCAGCGCGCTGCTCATCGTCGCGGGCCTCGCACGCCTCGCCGTGGCGGGTCTTCGCGGTGAGTCGTGGCTCGCGCGTGTGGTGCTTCTCTGGGCAGTCGTGCCGATGGCCGCAATCTCGATGGGCACGTCGAAGCTCGTGCACTACGCGTTTCCCTTCTGGCCCCCGATTGCGCTTGGCGCGGGGCTCGTGTTTGCGTGGGCGCTTCAGACCGCGCGCCACGTCTCCGCGCGGCCGGTGGGTCGCCGGGTGCGCCCGGCCGTGTTGGCGCTCGGGTTCCTCATGCTGGCGATCGGCCTCTGGACCGTCGTCGTCGGCCCGATCCGAATTGACGCCGGCGGCGCGGCGGTCTATCAGAACAGCTCGTTCCTGAGGCCCGCGCTCGTCGCGCTCGTGCTCGCGTGGCTCGCGAGCCAACCAAGAACGCTCGCCGAGCTCGGCGTAGCGTTCGTTCTGGCGCTGCTGCTGCCGCTGCATGGGTATCTCGATCGGATTCACCGCATCGGCGAGGTCGAGCATCCCGTGCGCGCGGCGCGAGATTGCATCAATCGTGTCGAACAGGACGGCGCACTGGGCGAGCGCGGCGTCGTCGATGTCGCGGGCGAGGCGCATGACAATCGCTACTTCTACTACCTGGGGCGCACCGGGCCGTGGGTCACGGTGCCGCCTGCGATCGACAGCGTCGCACCGTACATCACGGAACCCGGCCGCCAGGCGCCGATTCTCGTCGGGCGCGCGGGATATGCGAGCCTGGTCGCGACGCTCATCTCCTCGCCGACCGCGCGCGCGGCCGAGGACACGGTCCGCGACGCACTGACGAACGGCGCCGTCGCGTTCGACGTCAATCTCGGCGTGCTGTTGCCGGGCGCGTTCCGATCCTGCGCGGCGCCGATTCTCGCGGCTGGCGGTCAGGCCATCTGGGCTCACGGGGCGTCCGGCCGCGATCGATGACCTCCCCCATCAACCTCTCGATCGTGATCCCCGCAATGAACGAGGAAGAACGCATCGGCGAGAGCCTGCGTGCGCTTCAGCAGCAGCTGCCCGCCTCCGCCGGCCCGTGGGAGATCCTCGTGGTGGACGATGGGTCCACCGATCGGACAGCTGAAGTCGTCGCGGACGCCGCGTCCCGCGACCCGCGAATCGTGTTGCGGCGGGAGCCGCACCGCGGCAAGGGCGGCGCGCTCCGCACGGGGTTGCTCGCGGCGCGGGGCGCCCTGCGATTCATGTGCGACGCCGACTTGTCGATGCCGCTGTCGGAGCTGCCGAAGTTCCTCGCGGTCGTGCCGTCGGCGTGCGACCTGGCGATCGGCACGCGCGAGGGCCCGGGGGCTCGGCGCGTCGGCGAGCCCGAGCATCGGCACACGATGGGCCGGGTGTTCAACCTCGTCGTCCGTGTGTCAGGCCTGGCGGGGATTCAGGACACTCAGTGCGGGTTCAAGTTGTTCAGCGCGAAGGCCGCCGAGCTGATCGTGCCGCGGCTGACGCTCGACGGCTGGGCGATCGACATCGAGATGCTCGTCATCGCCGGCCGGCACGACCTGCGGGTGCGCGAGATTCCGATCGAGTGGCACTACCGCGAGCGCTCGCGCATCTCGCCGGTCCGCGACTCACTCGGCATGACCCGCGACGTGCTGCGTATTCGCTGGAACGCGATGCGCGGACGGTACGGAGGCTAATTCCGAGGTGTACTGACGACAGGGCGACCCGCGGCAGGCGCTCACGCGCGGAGCGACCTCGCGGCGGTCCTCAGCGGAGCTGCCGCGAGAAACCGTTCGCTTCGTCCGCTCCGATTTCGACCTGTCGCCCATCGCGCGACTCCTATGCTACGGAGCTCGCGCTCGAAATCGTCGCTCCCTTCGCTCCGGTTTCGTTCTTCGCCAATCGCGGCACTCCGATTCGGCCCGCAGCGAGATCGCTCCACGCGCGAGCGCGTCCGTCGGTCGCCAGCCGGCTGCGTCGTCGGGTCGCGGCTGACTCGGAGCGGCGCGATGAGCGCCAGTGCGAAGCCGTGCCGGAAGGAGCGCCGATTTCGATCCGCCGCCGCAAATGCTATGGCGGACCCGCCGAAGCCTTGGCGAAGGCGGGGCGCGTTCGTAGGCCAGCGGAGGCTGGCCGAATAGGAGCGGCGCGAATCGAATGCCCGAAATCTGAGCGGACGGCGCGAACGGTTTCTCGCGGCAACTCCGCTGAGGACCGCGGGATCAACGCGACGGGCGCGATTCGATAGCACAAAGGTTCTTGAGCGCGGCGCGTTGTCCTGCCCGCCCGCGCGCGAGGCCGCCGTTTTGAGCTATTCTCCCGGGCACAGGATGGCAGGAGAGCAGAAGCAGAATTTCGTCGCCCGGCACCTCGTCAACGTCAAGCTCACCGGCGCGGGATCGGAAAAAGATACGCGACATCATGAGATCGCAATCGAAGGCGGCGCCACTTACCTGCCTGGAGATGCGCTGGGTGTCCTTCCGCACAACGACCCGGAGCTCGTCGAGCGGATCGAGCGCGCCATTGGCGCGACGGGCGACGAGCCGGTCGCGATCCAGAACGGCGCCACGGTTCCGCTGCGCCGCGCGCTGACCGAGATCTACAACCTCACGACGCCGAGCCGGAAGCTCCTCGAGCTGCTGGCCTCGCGCGGCGCCACGGATCTGGCGCCGCTGCTCGATCGCGCCAACGCGGAACAGCTGAAGCACTACTTCAACGGCTGGAACGAAGCCCACGATGTGCTCGATGTGCTCGAGGAACACGCATCCATCCGGGTGACGCCCGCCGAGCTCGTCGACTCGCTGCGGAAATCGCTCCCGCGCCTCTACTCGATCGCCTCGAGTCAGGCTGCGCACGCCGGCGAAGTCCATTTGCTCGTCGTCTCGGTGCGGTACATGGTCCGCGGACGTGCGCGCGAAGGCGTCTGCTCCACCTGGCTGGCCAATCGCTGGCCCAACGGCGCCACCGCGGACATGTACCTGCAGAACCAGCAGAAGCACTTCGCCATGCCGTCGGATCCCGCCACGCCGATGATCATGATCGGGCCAGGCACCGGGCTCGCACCGTTCCGCGCGTTCATCGAGGAGCGCCTCGTCACCGGCGCGACGGGCCGCAACTGGCTCTTCTTCGGCGAGCAGCGACGCGCCAGCGACTTCTTCTACGAAGAGCAGTTCAGCGGCTACGTGCGCGACGCGCGCCTCCGCCTCGACGTCGCGTTCTCGCGCGACCAGGCGGAGAAGATCTACGTCCAGCACCGTATGCGCGAGCAGGCCCGCGACATCTGGGCATGGCTCGAAGAAGGCGCGGAGTTCTTCGTCTGCGGCGACAAGGAACGGATGGCCGCCGACGTCGATCGCGAGCTGCACGCGATCGTCGAGACACAGGGCGGGCGGACGCCGGATCAAGCGAAGGAATACGTCGAGACGATGCGCAAGGCGAAGCGCTACAAGCGGGACGTGTACTGACTCGCCCGCGACGTCAGCGCGCCGCCCGATCCCAGAGCGGCCAGCCGCCGTCCTCGAGGATGCGCGCGGCGCACGACGCGAACGGCCCTGGCAGGATCACCGCGATGTTCTGATCGTAACGAAGCCCGACCGGCGGGGCGGGCAGCTTCGGGAGGATCGTGTCGTAGTCGGATCGCGCGATGAGCACTGGCGTCTGCCGGCCCGCCGCGGTCAGGCGCTCGAGCGTCTGTTCTTCCGAGAACTGCTCAGGCCTGGTCCACGGGCCGAGAGTTCGCAGATAGAAGTAATAGCCGTGATGGAAGACGTCGCCCGATGCCGCGAGCGCGCCTGGCGCCACGGCCGCACCGCGCTGCTGCACCTCGGCGACGCACTCACGCGTCGTTCGAAGTGGATGATCAATCCGGCCGACGAGTTCCATCTCGTTGGCGTACGCCCCCAGCGGCAGCATCAGCGCCAACAGCAGCACGCCAGTCAGTCGCGCCAGCGTCCCGGCAAACGCCGCCGCGCCGGCCAGGATCGCGGCGAAGATGATCGGGCGCAACGCTGAGGTGTTCCTGAGCAGCAGCGTCCCGCCGCGCTCGACCACGACGGGCCCGTGCACGAGCGTCGCGACGGAGAGCGCGACGAGGCCCGCGACAATGACGAGCGAAGGCACGTACTGGCTGCCGGGTCGCAGCGACCACTCGACCAGTCGCGCGCCGCGGCTAAACGCCCGGCGGCACCACGCGCCGATCGGATCGTCCAGCTTCCCGAGCATCCACGTGAACGCCATGCCGGCGCCGATGCCAATCGGCGGCCAGAATGGATACGCGTAGTGCAGAAGCTTGGAGGTGCCGAGCGAGATCAGCAGGATCGGCACGACGCCCCACAGCAGCACGAGCCGCGCGAGCCAGACCTCCTCGCGCCACGCGACGTACGCCAGACGCGCCAGGCCCGCAACCGCCACAATCTCCGCGCCAGCGTGCGTGAGCTCATGCCACGTCGCGCTCGCGTAGAAGTGCCACGGTTGCAGATGGGACGGATCGAGTGAGCTCGTAAACCGCTGGTAGACGTGGACGCCGAAGATCTCGCGCCAGAACGCCCCGCCGAACCGCCACGACTCGTAGAGAAACCAGGGGGCGCACGCAAGGATGACGAGGGCGATTGGCAGCCACCAGTCCGCCAGTCGAGCCCGCACGAGCGGCCAGCCGTCAGGCCGCCACGCCAGCGCCAGCAGGCCCACCAGCGGCAGAAACAGCGCGGCCACGTCCTTCGTCATGAACCCGAGCACGAAGAACCCGGCCACGGCGAGCGCGTGAAGCCGGGCGCGTGACCTGCGGTCTGATTCCACCCAGCGCATGAGATGAAAGAGGCCGCCGCAATAACACAGAAACACCGGGGCCTCCATGTTGTTGCTGCGAAGGCCGTGATCGAACACGAGCGGGTGCATCGAGAAGAGCGTGACCGCCGCGACGAGACCGCCAGTCACACCGGCCAGACGCTGGCCGATCAAGTACACGTAGACAAACCCCACCGCCCCAAACAACGCCGCAAGGCCGCGCAGCCCCGCCTCATCGCGCGGCAGCAGACCGAGCTTGATCCCGGCGGCTTCGATCCACATCGCGAGCGGCGGTTTCTCGAGAAAGGGACCGTCGGTGGGAATCGCGCGCGGCGTCAGCCACTCGCCGGTGTCGACCATGCGCTCGACGGCGTACGAGTAGATCGCCTCGTCGCTCGCGAGGTCCGGCTCGCGGAGCCCGACGAGCATCGGGATGGATACGGCAGCGATCACGACGGCGAGGCCGGCCCAGGCCGCCATGCCGCGGCGTGAACCGGGGCTCACTGGCCTTCCACCGGGGCGAACACTCGAAGTTCGGCGATGGTCCAGCCTCCCCCGAATTTGCCAAGCTGGCGAAGGCGCACGAATCGCGCAGGTTGAGCGTCGAACGTCACCCGAACGGCGATGTCGCGCGGGTGCGCGACGGCGGAGACGAAGGCGGGCGCTGCCGTCGGTCCGTCCCACGCCTGACGCCACGTCCATCCATCAAATGACAGCTCGACCACGAGCCGGCGTGGATACCCGAACGTGTCCCGGCCGATGAAATCCTCGACGCCAGCCACGAGGCGCTCTTCTCCGAGGTCGACGGCGAACCACTCGATGCCGTCCTGCGGTCCCGTCACCCATTGCGTTGCCGCGTTTCCGTCGAACGCGAGAGGCACCGGGTCGAAGTTGGCGTTCGCGCGCCCGGCGCGGATCGGCCACGGTTTTCCGACCGGGTCGTGCCACGGCGCGGCAGGGAGCTCGTACGCTGTGTGCGTGTCGTCGCTGAACAGCAGGTGCGCGCCGTCAGCCGCTGAGACGTAGCGGGCCAGCTCGCCGCCGGGATCGCGCGCGTTGTCAATCACGACATCGATCGGGCCGATGGACGCGAGCCCTCGGAGCACCGCCGGATCGCGGGCGTCGATGCCCTGCCTGAGAATCATGTACGCGGCCGGCTCGTACCCGCTCGCACCGTTGACGACGTGTCGGCCGTGGATCATCGTCCGGAACATGGCTCCACTGTCGGTGTCCAGGTCGATGGGCAACTCGAGGATCGGGTTGGATCGATCGAGGCGTTCGACGAACGGCCAGGGCTCGGGCACGGCCGCCATCCGAAACATGTTCGGCCAGCCGTCAACCAACACGCCGGTGAGCGCGCCGGCGCAGGCCATCAGGCGCCAGCGCGCGCCGCCGGGCACGAGCCGCGCGAAGGCGGCGCCAGCCGCCACCGCCAGACACATCGACCCGACCATCCAGAATCGAGTCGGCACGCGAAGCTCGTTGATCCCGGGCACCCGCTCCAACCAGCCGTACGGCGCCGGATCGAGGATGACGACCTGCCGGTAGGCCATGACCGGCCCGTGGGCGAGCACCATGGTCACCAAGGTCGCGCCGGCATAGAACGTGAGTGCAGGCCGGCTGGCCAGCGCTTCCCGCGCGCGACGGGTGAACGCGGCGCATCCGATGGCGAGAGCCAGCGCGATCGCGAACGCCCGCGAGCTGCTCGACATGCTGATGCGCAGTCCGACCACGTCGAACCGCCACGATCCGGTGGCGAGCGTGATCAACCCGGCTACGAGTGTAAGGATCGCGAGCATGCCGAGCGTCCGGCAGATCACGATCGCCCGCCGTTCCGGCGCGCGTTCGAGCGGCGAGCGGGATCGCCACGAGGCCCAACCGGCCAGCGCCACGAGAATGATGACCGTGAGACCCGGGAACAGCACCGCCTCGTTCACCGCCGAGTCGAGCACCTTCGACCACAGCCACGAGAACTCCGTCACGCGCATCCACGCCCACAGCTGCGCGCTGAAGACCTGGACCTCGTAGGGGCTCCGGCCGAGCCCGTATTCCTCGTGAACGGCCTTGTACTTGAGGAACACGGGCACGAGCGGCAGCATCGCCAGAATCCAGGCGACGACGATGGCCACCCCGGCTCGCCAGGTGTCGCGCCTCGAGCAGAAATACAGAATCCAGAGGCCGACGACGACGCCGCCGTAAAACATGGCGTAGCCATTCGACAGCGATTGGAGGATCCACGCCACGCCAAACAGCACGAGCCATCCAGGCCGCCGCCGTTCCAGGAACTTGTGCAGACTCAGGAACAGGATCGGCAGCCAGTACAACGACAGCACGATGATGTGCGGGAGCTGCCCGAGACGATACGGGGAGAACGCGAAGGCGGCGCCGGCTACGATCGCTGCGTCTTCACGCGCGGTCAGCGTGCGAGCGAGAAGGTACACGCCGAACGCCGCCAGCGGCCACGTCAAGAAGAGCGCGATGTTGTAGGTCTTGATGGAGTCGCCGGTCAGCCAGTAGATGGGACTGGCCAACGCGCTGATCCCGACGAAGTTCTCGGTGAACGCCCCGACGTCGTGGTGCGGGTAGAAAAACGGCGGCGACCACCAGTGCTCGGAGAACGGAAGGGTCGTCGCGTTCCACTCGAGCATGGTCGCGCCAAGGATCGGATCGTAGGGATCGCTGGCGATCTGCTTCCCAAGCTGCGGGAGCAGCGGCCAGGTGTAGACCGCGGCAATCAGAAAGTATCCGCAGAGCACGGCCGCGGCCGACAACGTGCGAGATCGCACAGCAGGCGACTGTAGTCTGCGCCCGCATCGCAATCAAGCGTTCTGCTACGCCGCTTCCCACCGCCGGGCCACGAGCCGCGCGCAAAGAAGACCGCCGCGAGGCTGGTGAGCACCGTCACCTGCGGCCAGAGGGCGACGAGCGGCGCGCGCGGTGGGACGAGAGGGTCAAGTTTGAAGTTCAAAGTTCGAAGTTCGAAGTTAGAAGTTTCAGAGGATCACGCGGGTCGCTCCGAAACTTCGAACTTTGAACTTTGAACTTTGAACTTGATCCGGACAGTTAGTGACCTCTGGTGTTGCGCATCTTTCGCACAGATCGTTCGACCGTTTTCGTCTGCCGTTTGGCGTCAAGCTGCGCGCGCTCGTCGCGCCGCTTCTCATCGGCGGCACGCTCGTGGGCGAGCTTGAGGAAGCTGGCGTAGCGGTCCGCGTCCAGCTCCCCGGCCTCGACGGCGCGCTTGACGGCACAGCCAGGCTCCTGGTCGTGTTGGCAATCACGAAACCGGCAGCTGGCGCCCAGGTCGGAGATGTCCTGAAAGGTCTCGTTGATCGCCTGGTCGACGTCCCAGAGCTGCAGCTCGCGCATGCCGGGGGTATCGATGATCACGCCGCCCTCGTCGAGGACGACCATCTGCCGATGCACGCTCGTGTGGCGGCCGCGGGCGTCCTCTTCCCGCACCTCCCCCGTCGCGAGCACGTCGCGCCCAAGGAGCGCGTTAACGATCGTCGACTTGCCCGCGCCCGACGGCCCGAGCAGGGCGAGCGTCCGCCCAGAGCCGGCGAAGGCGCGAAGGAGGTCGAGACCGCGGCCGTCACGCGCGCTCATCACCAAGGTGCGGACGTCCTGCGCGACCGCGGTCGCGTCGGCAACGACCGCCGCGACGTCCTCGGACACGTCGGCCTTGTTGAGGACGATGACCGGCTCGGCGCCGGAGCGCCGGGCGGGAACCAGGTACCGCTCGAGCCGGCGCGTATTCATCGGCGTGTCCAGTCCGAACACGAGGAAGACCGTGTCGATGTTCGCCGCCACGACCTGCTCTTTGGTCTCGCGTCCCGCGACCTTCCGGGAGAACCAGCTCTTTCGCGGCAGGACGGCTTTGATCACCGCGCGGCCGCCGGCCGGGTCCGGCCACAGCGCGACCCAGTCCCCGACGGCCGGGAGCTCCGTGCGGTCAGCCGCGAGGTACTTCACCCGCCCTGCCGCCTCAGCGAGCCACTCGCGCTCGTCGGTCAGCACCCGGTAGACGTGGTTGTGCTCGAGGGCGACGCGGCCCGGGACGAGGCCTGCCTTGCGCTCGGTGGCGAAGGCCCGCGCGAGCGCGTCCGTCCAGCCGAGGGCGCGAAGGTCAGGCATAGACTCGACACTAAACCAGTTCCCCCCGGTTCTCGTCCAATTGCACGACACCCTGTCCGCACGTGGGACGGGGTGTGGGTCGCCGAGCGATGGACGCGTCCCCTGTACGGGATTCCACTATCCCGAAAGCGCGTCCCCCGACGTTTCCGGCGAGCCGGCTTGGATGGGTAAGGCCTTGTGTTCCAGTCTCTTACGGAGATTGCAGGAACTGGCACGGGGTTTTGCATGAGTACTAGCTATGGCAATGGACGTCAAGCGGGATCCCGCAATCCTGAAGAAGAAGAAGATCCGCCGTGCGATTCTCGGTGGGCTGGCAATTATTGCGATTATCGCGATCTCAGTCGCGGTGTCGAGGCTCAAGCCAGCCGCGCCGAGCGTGTCGGCGACGACCTTGTGGTTCGGCACGGTGAAGCGAGGGCCCCTCGTGCGTGAAGTGCACGGCGCCGGCACGCTCGTTCCCGAGGACATCCGCTGGATTCCGGCGACGACCTCGGGCCGTGTCGAGAACATCATTTTGCGCCCGGGCGCGATCGTGAAGCCCGGCACCGTCATCCTCATGATGAGCAACCCGGATCTCCAGATGCAGGCCAATAACGCGGAGCTGCAATGGAAGTCCAGCGTCGCCGCCCTCGAGAATGCCCGGTCCCAGCTGAAGGCCAACCGCGTGACACAGCAGGCCGCCGTCACGGACGCCGAATCGCAGCTCAAGGTGAACCAGGCGACGCTCGACGCCAACAAGCAACTCAAGGAGCAGGGGCTGGTTGCCGACCTGACGGTCAAGCAGATGCAGGCCAACGTCGATCAGGCGCAGTCGCGGCTGGACGTGGCCAAGGAGTCGCTGCGCATCGCGATCGAGAACGAGAAGTCGTCGCTCGCGCCTCAGGAAGCGACGGTCAACCAGCAGAAGGCGAACTTTGAAACCTTCCAGCGCCAGCTGGGCGACCTCGAGGTCAAGAGCACGATGAACGGCGTGCTCCAGATCATCCCCGTGGAGCGCGGCCAGCAGGTGGCCCAAGGCGCGAACCTGGCGCGCGTCGCCGACCCGAGCACCCTCAAGGCAACCGTCCGGATCTCGGAAACGACGACCAAGGACCTCGCGATCGGCCAGCTCGCGGACATCGACACGCGCAGCGGCCACATCAAGGGGCACGTCACGCGCATCGACCCGAACTCGACGAACGGCACCGTCGGCGTCGACGTGAGTCTGGAAGGCGCGCTGCCGCCGGGCTCGCGCCCAGACCTCAGCGTCGACGGCGTCATCGAGCTCGAGCGTCTAGAGAACGTGCTCCAGGTCGAGCGGCCGGCGTTCGGCCAGGAGAACCAGACGGTCGGCCTCTTCAAGCTGATCCCGACCGACGGCAAGATCATGGCCGGCCAGGAAGCCGGCCACGAGGCGACGCAGACGCCCGTCAAGCTCGGTAAGGCGTCCGTGCAGTTCATCGAAGTGCTCGAAGGGCTCCAGGAGGGCGATCGCGTGGTCCTCTCGGACATGTCGCAATACGACGGATACAACCGCATCAAGTTGAACTAGCAGAAGGAGTGGAAATGAGTAGCGACCAGACGCTCATCAATCTCGACGGCGTCACGAAGATCTTCTACACCGACGAGGTCGAGACGCACGCCCTGGCGGGCATCCACCTCGAGATCCATCGCGGCGAGTACATCTCGATAGCCGGGCCGTCGGGCTGCGGCAAGTCCACGCTGCTCTCGATTCTTGGACTCCTCGACACGCCGACCGAAGGCAGTTACGTGTTGAACGGGCGCTCGGTCGCGGACCTGCCGCTCTCGGAGCGCGCGCGCGTGCGCAACCGCGAGATCGGGTTCATCTTCCAGAGCTTCAACCTGATCGGCGACCTGACCGTCTACGAGAACGTCGAGCTGCCGCTCACCTATCGCGGGATGAAGTCGGCTGAGCGGAAAGAGCGCGTAATGGCCGCCCTCGAGAAGGTCGGCATGTCGCACCGCGCGAAGCACCTGCCGAGCCAGCTCTCCGGCGGTCAGCAGCAGCGCGTCGCCGTGGCCCGCGCCGTCTGCGGCTCGCCCTCGATTCTGCTCGCCGACGAGCCCACCGGCAACCTCGACTCGAAGAACGGCGAGGCGGTCATGGATCTCATGCGCGAGCTGCACAAGGAAGGCGCGACCATCTGCATGGTCACGCACGATCCCCGGTATGCCAAGCACGCCGAGCGATCGATTCACCTGTTCGACGGACGGGTTGTCGAGGAAGACGCGGCCCGAGGCGGTCAGAAGGACCTCGAGGAGAGCGGCTTCCACCTCAGCAACTAGTCCCGAACCTCTCTCGCCCTGGCGGCCCTGACCCGGCCGGTTGCCAGCACCGGCCGGGCGGGTCGCAAGGTTTACCGCGAGCTTCGGCTCGCCAGCGCGTGACCATGCTGAAGGACTTGAACTTCGCCGTCCTCCTGCGGCCGATGCCGGGGGAAGTTGCCGGGACGCCCCCTCCCGGAACCCTCCCGGTGTCGCTTCTCAACCGTAAAGACCATTCTTATGACGCCAGTTGAAGCTGCCGTTCTTGAACGTCCCATCGCCCAGCCGGTTGGCCGGCTGCGTACCACGACACCCTTCCGCGTGCTGGTCGCCGACGATCAGCCGGATGTGATCGAAGCGATCCGGTTGCTGCTCGGCGCGCGCGATTTCGTCGTGATCAGCGCGTGCTCGCCGTCCGAGGCCGTCACGGCCGCGGCGGTGCATCCGATCGACGCCGCGCTCATCGACCTCAACTACGACAAAGGCCGCACGAGCGGCGAGCAGGGCCTCGAGTTGCTGGCCGCGCTGCTCGACGCCGATCGCGCGCTGCCTGTCGTCGTCATGACGGCCTGGAGCTCGATCGACCTCGCGCTCGAAGCGGTCCGCCGCGGCGCGCGCGACTTCATCGAGAAGCCGTGGGAAGACGCCCGCATGGTCGCGACCGTGCGCGCGCACGCCGAGCTCGGCCGCGCGCTCCGGCGCGTGCACTCGCTCGAAACCGAGCTGCAGCGGCTGAGCGGCGCGGCCGCCGCGTCGCCGCAGATCGCGCCCAGCGGCTCCGCCGCCCTCAACGACATGCGCCTGCTCGACGTCGAGGGCCTGCTGGTCCGCCGCGCCATGGAGAAGTTCCAGGGCAACGTCAGCCGTGCCGCGCGCGCGCTCGGGCTGTCGCGATCGGCGCTCTATCGGCGGCTCGAAAGGCACAAAATCTGATCGAGCGCACGTATTGGGTTATTGGGCTATTGAGCTATTGGGTTATTGAGGGTCGTGCTTCTCGCCGGGCGTTGCTCGATCAACGCGGAGCGGACGTCCCCCCAATAGCCCAATGACCCAATAGCCCAATAACCCAATGTCCCGGTAACATCGTCCGCGTCGTGAACCTCTGGCCCTCCCTGTTCGAGCACGCCCCCACCTGGAGCGTCGTCGGAACCGCCGTCGCCCTCGCCATCGTGGTGGCGTGGAGCGTGGCGCAGGGACTGTCGTGGCTCATCAGCCGCGCGATGCCCAGGCACGCGCCGACGGCCCCCCCTGGCTCGCACCCGTCATCGGTGCGACTGCTGAGGGTCATCCGCGCCGTGTTGATCCTCGTGCTCTTCGCGGTCTTCCTGCCGCCGATTCTCGAGCTCTTCGGCGAGCCCGTGCGCGGCGGCCTCAGGCTGCAGACGCTCGGGCGGTGGGCGGTCGCGAGCGGCATTCGCGTCGCCTTCGTGGTGGTCCTCGCGAGCGTGCTCTCGAAGATCGTCGGGATCAGCACCGCCCGCTTTCAGCAGGCTCTCGTCGACTCGCACTACCCGCCGTCGGCCGAACTGCAAAAGCGCGCCAATACGGTGGGGCGCCTGGTCCAGAACGTCGCGCGCGTGTTCATCTTCGCGGCCGCGGCCGTGATGATCCTCGACGAGCTGCGCATCGATACCCAGCCGCTGCTGGCCGGCGCGGGGATAGTCGGGCTCGGCCTCGGCTTTGGCGCCCAGACGCTCGTCAAGGACGTCATCAGCGGCTTCTTCCTCATCCTCGACAACCAGATCCGTGTCGGCGACACCGCCGAAATCAACGGGACCGGCGGGCTCGTCGAGGCGATCAATCTCCGCACGATCGTGTTGCGCGACGTCCGCGGCGCCGTCCACGTGTTTCCGTGCGGCGCGGTGACCACGCTGACCAACCTCACGAAGGACTACGCGTACGCGGTGCTCGATGTCATGGTCTCCTACCGCAGCAACACGGACGAGGTCGAGCAGGTACTGCGAGAGGTCGGCGCGACATTGCAGGAGGACCCGATCTTCCACCCGATGATCCTCGAGCCGATCGAGGTGTTTGGCATCGAGCGCTTTGGCGACGCGGGTCTGACGATTCGTGCGCGCATGAAGACATTGCCGGCGCAGCAGTGGAATGTCACGCGCGCGCTCCGGCGTCTCATCAAGCTGGCGCTCGAGAAACGCGGGATTCAGATGGCGGTCACGGCCGCCTCAACCACTGCGCCCCCGGCGGCGGACCTGCGGTAGATCGCGGAGAAGTTGGAAGTAGGAAGTTCGAAGTAGGAAGTTTTCGGAATCGCCGGCCTGTCCCTCCGAACTTCAAACTTCGAACTTCGAACTTCAAACTTGATTTCCAACTAGTACCCGCTCGAGGGCCCACCTGTGGATTGCCCTCTCGACTCCTTGATGATCCTGACCCCCGCGCTCGCGCCCACGCGCGTCGCGCCGGCGGCAACCATGGCCTGGAGCGCCTCGAGATCCTTCACGCCACCAGCGGCTTTCACGCCCATGTCCTCGCCGACGACGCGGCGCATGAGCGCGACGTCGGCGACCGTGGCGCCGCCTGGACCAAATCCAGTGGACGTCTTGACGAAGTCCGCGCCGCCCGCTTTTGCCAGCGTCGATGCGGTGATTTTCTCCTCGTCGGTGAGATACGCCGTTTCGATGATGACCTTGCTCGTGACCGAGCAGTCCCGGCAGGGCCCGGTCACGGCCTCGATGTCACGCTCGACCGCGCGCAGGTCTCCCGACTTGAGCGCGCCGATGTTGATCACCATGTCCACTTCGCTCGCGCCGTCGTAGATCACGCGCCGCGTCTCGAAGTTCTTCACGTCGGGCGTCGTCGCGCCCAGCGGAAACCCGACGACGGCGCAGACTTTGACGGGCGTCGATCGCAGCAGCCTGTGACAAAGCGCGACCCAGACGGGATTCACACAGACCGTCGCAAACGAGAATTCCGCCGCCTCCCGGCACAACTGCTCGACGTCCTGCCGCTTCGCGTCGGGTTTGAGCAGCGTGTGGTCGATGAGCCCGGCTACCCCGGTCGGAAGGGCGCCTGTGGCGTGCATCCCGAGGCGCGCGGCGCCGGCGTCGATCACGCCTTGCAGTCGTCCCGGGCAGCAATCTTCCTGCATGCCGTGGCACGCGCACGAACGGACCGGCCGCCGCGACGCGGCCATCACCTCATCGGCGATGATCGCGATGAGACGCGCGAGATCGACCGATTGCGCGTCCATCAGAATCGCTCCTCGAGCCGGCGCACCTTGAGCAGCCGGCGGATGTAGCGCGCCTCGCTCATCGGGGTGGAGAGCCACGTATCGACGATCTCCTTGGCTTGCGCCAAGTCGAGGAGCGTCGCGCCGAGGGCGAGCACGTTGGCGCCGTTGTGCTGGCGTGCGTACCGGGCCAGCGTCGGCGTCGTGCACATGGCGGCCCGCACGCCCCGGACCTTGTTCGCCGCGATCGCCGACCCCAACCCCGCGCCGTCGATGACGATTCCCGCGTCCGCCTCGCGGCGGGCGACCGCGACGGCCACCGCGGCGGCGATATCCGGGTAATCCACCGGCTCCGGGCCGGATGTACCGACGTCGGTCACTGATTTGCCGGCCTGGCGAAGATGCGTGATGAGCGCCGCCTTGAGGGCGACGCCCGCGTGATCGGCGCCGATCACGACGCGAGCGATTGGCGAAATCGGCGCCAGATCCGGCGGCAGCGTGGGATCCGTCGAGCCGGCCGGCACGACCGTTACACGCCTGGCCCGCAGCGTATCGGCCGCGAGCGGCGTGACACGGCCGCCAGGCTCCAGCTCGACCGTCGATCCGGGTTCGATGCGGCGGGCGTCCGCCTCGCTGATCAGGGAAAACCGGAGCACGGCCAAGATCAGGCGCCCCCGGGCATCACGCCGATGTAGGACAGATTGCGGTATCGCTCGTCGAAGTCCAGCCCGTACCCCACGACGAACTTATCTTCGATCGAAAACCCGATGTACTCCACCTTGACGTCGATCTTGCGCCGGGACGGCTTGCTCAACAGGCACGCAGTCCGGAGCGACTGCGGCTCGCGCGCCCTGAGAATGTCCTGCAGATACGACAACGTCAGCCCCGTGTCGACGATGTCCTCGACGATGACGACGTGCCGGCCTTCGAGGCTGCGATCGAGATCCTTGGTGAGACGGACCTCGCCCGACGAGCTCGAGCCCGATCCGTAGCTCGACACGGCGATGAAATCGCACGTCACCGGCCCTTCGACCTCGCGGATGAGATCGGCGAGAAACATGAACGCGCCTTTGAGCACCGCGACGAGATGGACGGGCGCGCCCGCGCCGTGATCCTCCCGGATTGCGCGCGCCAGCTCCACGACGCGCGCATGAATGCGCTCACGGGAGAGCATCACGTCCGGCATTACGTCGGGCTTGGTCTGAGGAGTCACGTCACTTCTTCTCCTTGCCGGCAGGCGGCGCGGGCGTCACGGCGGCCTTGACGCGCGCGGCCATCGCCCGCGCATCGCGCAGCACGTCCGATCGATTCAACGTGAGCACCTGATGGTCGCGCATCAGCAGCCGGCCCGCGACCATCGTGTTGCGGACGTCGTCGCCGCGCGTGACGTAGACGAGGTGCGACATCGCGTCGAACATCGGCGTCTGCCGCGCGCCGTCCATCGTCACCGTGATGAGATCGGCTTGCTTGCCGGCTTCGAGGCTGCCGGTCTTGTCGCCCAGGCCGAGCGCCACGGCCCCGCCGCGCGTCGCGAGGCCGAGCGCTTCGCGGGCGGACAGCGACCGCGGGTCCATCGTCGCGACCTTCTGCAGGAACGCCGCCATCCGGACGGCTTCGAACATGTCGAGATCGTTGTTGCTGGCCGCGCCGTCGGTCCCGATGCTGCCCCGCATCCCGGCGGCCATCCACTTGGTCACGGCGGCGATCCCGCTGGCCAGCTTCATGTTGCTCTCGGGATTGTGCGCGACACCGACGCCGCGTTTGGCCAGCGTCTTCATGTCGGCGTCGTCGAGCCAGACCGCATGGGCGGCGAGCGACCGGCCGTTCCACACACCGAGGGATTCCAGGTACTGCGTCGGCGACAGGTGATGCGCGTCCTGGATGATCTTGACCTCGTCGCGCGTCTCGGCGAGGTGGATGAGCAGCGGCACGTTGTACTTGTTCGCGAGGTCGCGTGCGGCCTTGAGCATCGCCGGCGGCACCGTGTTGGGCGCGTGCGGAGCGACCGCGGGCGTCACGAGTGGGTCGTCCTTCCACTTCTGGATGAAGGCCTCCGCCCGGGCCAGCGCCTCCTCTGGCGTCTTTGCATCCGCGACGGGAAACTGGATGACGGATTGACCGAGCACGCCGCGGAGCCCTGCTTCGTGCGTGACCTCCGCGATGTCGTCTTCGAAGTAGTACATGTCGGCGAAAGTGGTCGTGCCCGACTCGATCATCTCGAGCGCGGCCAGCCTCGTGCCGATGCGGACGAAATCCGGAGAGACGGTTTTGGCCTCGGCCGGAAAGATGTAGTGCTGGAGCCAGTCCATGAGGGCGAGGTCGTCGGCCAGGCCCCGGTACAACACCATGGGCACGTGCGTGTGCGTGTTGATCAGCCCCGGCAGGATGACCTGACCGCGAACGTCCAGCCGATCCGCCGCCTGGTACTTCGCCGCCAAAGTGCTGGCCGGGCCGACCTCGACGATCTTGTCGCGGTCGATCGCGACCGCCCCGTCGGCGATCACCTCGTCCGCCGCGTTCATCGTGACCACGGTGCCACCCGAGACCAGCATCGTGATCGGCGTGCCCGCTTGCCCGCGGAGCGACATCACCAGCAACGTCGTCGACGCGGCCAGCAGCACCGCCAGGACGGGACCTCGGATCGATCGCATGGCGGGGAAGATTCTATCGCGTACGACAGGTACGAGAGGTACGACGGGTGCCAGGAACGCGCTGACGCTGGCTAACTTCTTTGGTATTTCCAAGGAAGCTGACACGCAATGCAGGCCCCTCGGACGTCGTACCTGGCGTACCGGTCGTACCCGTCGTACCTTGTATGTTGAGGGTGTCGCTTCCGCGATGAGGTGAGCCCGTTCGTACCTGGGATCACCCCGGAAGACAGCTGGGGCCCCTCATCGCGTAGCGGCACCGCCAGAAGCCCGAACCG